>Ga0123342_1009913_pt1 | contig 11140 bp, 4 predicted proteins | sample Turbeawhitnodule_FD_89960 | JGI IMG/M metagenome (GOLD analysis project Ga0123342, IMG submission 89960) | Root nodule microbial communities of legume samples collected from Mexico - Turtle bean Mexico white nodule | ecosystem: Host-associated > Plants > Roots > Nodule | place: Mexico: Nepantla... | reverse complement strand
TTTATTTTTATTATAAATACATATAATAAAATATTTATATTTTTATATTCATAAATTTATTTTTTAGAATTGAAAATTTTGTAAATTTATTTATCTTTTTATTTTTTAAATTTGGTTATGTTTTAAAAAATTAAAAAATTTGTCGAAAGACATTAATCCTCTCTCTAATAAGCAAACACGGTGATCATTTAGATCACACCTTTTTATAAACCAAATTTGTTTAGCCAGGAGTGGCTATTGTAAAAATGTATCAGTCTTAGCTAAAAGTGATTGCATTCCAAATATACTTGGGTTGTTTATCTAGGAGTGACTGCATTCCAAAAAGTACTTTGATCATTAGTTAGAAATGATTGAGTTCCAAATAATACTTTAGTTGTTTTTCTATGAATGGTTGAGGTCCAAATAATACTTATTTTGTAACTTACAATGATAGTCTACATAACAGAACTCAATCAGTTGATTGAGGATTAGACATATAATCTCGCTATCACATTAGTGTAAATCTTTCTTTCCTTTATCTCTTGATCATTGCATATTATTGAAATATAAAAGGATAGTTTTACTAAGTTTTAGAAAATATTTTTGACAAATCCTTTAAAACACAAACTTTTTAAAAAGTTTAAATATACAATTTAATCCCAATTCTTATTGGACTTGTTTTTCACATACATTTTACACAATTCAGTAAATTTATAAAATTACTAAAAATTCAAATAAAACTATTTATAAAATTACATATCATTAGTAAATAATTAAATGAAATATTTGTAGGAAAAGTTTGTTATAAAAAATAAGTAAATTTTTTTTATAAAATATTAAATATTTTAAAATGTTAACATATTTATGTGTAAGGATCTAGAAAATAGCCTTAGAGTAGAAGTGACATATTTTAAATGACACCTGAATATTTTATTATTAAAATGAAATGAGCGTATAAATCAGAAATTCAGTTATTCAAGTTTCATTTTAAAAGAACCACCATCTCTCTAGAAGTTTCCTTTTCCTTTCGTATACCTTCTCTTTAAGATTCTGACCTTCTCGCTCATCAGTTTGATGATCGGGGTCCGCAATTACACATTTGTCAGCGAAGACTACAAGACTGTCCGATCAAAATCTTTAATAAAGTAAGTTCATTTTTGTTCTTCTCTATGAGTCAAATATTGAACTTGTAGGTTTGTCTCAATCTAGGTTTTTGCATGTGACTCTTTTAGCTTCAAAACTAATCTTTGTTAGCTCAAAGTCTTAGTGATATAATTAGATTTTTTATTTAGACTTTGTGGTGCATGTTATGTTACCCTTAAGCTTTTTATAGATTTGGAGCTCTTAGATAGCATCTACTCAAGTTCAAGTAAGGGAAACTAGTTTAAATTATCAATAGAACCCAAGGCTAGAAGATTTGGATCTAGGGGTGACGTGGTCACCAGTTTCAAATTTTCTTGTAGGATTTCTTGTTTTTTAGTAGATTGGAATTTGTTTGAGATTAAAATGTGAGATTGTAGATATAGTTGATGTTGTAGAATGTATATAAGTTCGGAATTGAATGAGTTTATGAATGTATTTGAATAGTTTGTTGAATCAATTCAAATTAAATGTTTCATGAGGATTGGTTGTTTGATTTTAAATGATTTTGGTTAAGAAATCATATATATGTATAGATTGGCATAGTAGCTCAATGACTCAATGAGAGCGCTTGTAGAATTCTGAAAAACAACTTCCAATGTAATGTGTAGATGTATAAAATTATGGGTTGAATGAAATGTTGATTCAGAAGTATAATAGGTTTATGTAGATTTTTCTGCATATCTCGCTCAGGCATTTTTGTTCTTTTCTTTAAGTCAAATTTTGAATTTGAAGGTTTGTCTCAATCTAGGTTTTAGCATGTTACTCTTTTAACTTCAGAACTAATCTTTGTTAGCTCAAAGTCTTAGTGATATAGTTAGATTCTTTATTAGAACTTTGTGGTGCAGGTTAAGTTACCGTTAAGCTTTTGGTAGATTTGGAGCTCTCAGTAAGCATTTGTTCAAGTTCAGGTAAGGGAAGCTAGTTTAAATTTTTAATAGAACCGTAGGCTAGAAGATCTGGATGTGGGAATGACGTGGTCACCAGTCTCAAATATTCTTGCACGATTTCTTGTTTTTTAGAATATTGGAATTTGTTTGAGATTCAAATGTGAGATTGTAGATATAGTAAATGTTGTAGAATGTATATAAGTTCGAAATTGAATGAATTTATGAATGTATTTGATTACTTTGTTGAATCAATTCAAATGAAATGTTTGATGAGGAATGGTTGTTTGATTTTAAATTATTTTGGTTTAGAAATCATATATATGTATAGATTGGCATAATAGCTCAATGAGTCAATGAGAGTGCTTGTATAATTCTGAGCAACAACTGTCAATGTAATGTGTAGATGTATAAAATTATGGGTTGAATGAAATGTTGATTCAGAAGTGTTCTCGCCGGTTGACCCTAGTCGCTGGTTGACTCCAATCCCTAGTTCTGGCTCTATCTATCTCTGGTGGAATCTGTTCTTCCCTTTGGAATGCTGGAACGCGGCTCTGTTGAGACAAAGGGGGTCATACCTGTTGATTGCACTCCAACGATCAAGTCAGTATAGGACTTATAGAAACAAGAAGTAACTAGTTTCAGTCTTAGAAAACAGCGTCCCTTTACCTGGGATCTCAAGTCCCTTTTATAGCCTACCTCTTGTAACGGCTTTCTATCACGAGAGTCTTATCTCAACTAAAAGCCTATGCGTTAGGAAGATATTTTGTTTAAGGCACACTCTCTTAGCGTCGCAACTGAACATGATCCTTCCCTCACTGGAGTGCATCAAATCTTAACAGAATAACCGCCAGGGTACCAACATCAGAGGTCCAATCTGTTTTACGTAGACACCCTCAGCGAGGATCTACGTATCACATGCAACCTACTCATTGTGCCCTACTCATTACTACCTCTTGTTGACCGCCTGGACCTTGCACACAGGGGGTGACGTTAAGTATATAGAAAAGATTTAGCACATACCTTGAGCCCAACCACATGGCCCATCAACTTGGCTCAAAGTCGAGCTGACCTTTCCAAGACAGATGCTGAGCTCTGACCAGCGAGCATTGAGCTCTGAACGCTCTGGTCCAGTACAAGAAGTATAATAGGTTTATGCATATTTTTTTTTTGCATATCTCGCTCAGGCGTGATAATTCTCGATCAAGCGAGAATAGAATGAAAAATGAGGTGCTCACAGGTCCGTTTTCACCTACGCGGAGAGAAATCTCGCTCAAGCGAGACCTGAGATTAAATCTTGGATGCTCTCGAGTTCAATCTCGCTCAAGCAAGAGAATTTTCGCTTGAGCGAGACCCATTTTTGCTTGAGCGAGACCCATTTTCGCTCAAGCGAGATATTTTCGCTTAAGCAAGATTGTTAAAAAATTAAAAAAATTTAAAACTGAGAATTTTATATTTGCTTTTAAAAGGTTGGTTTTTTCCTTTCTGTATAGTTTTACTTATAAATTATGTAAACTTTTATTTTATGTATATTTAATTGAAAATTTCTTTAATTAGATATTTTTATGATTATTAAATGAATTGTTGTGTGTTTTAGAAATTATAAACTTTGTTATGATTTGATTGTGTGATTTTAGATATTGTGAGATTAGAAATTGAATTTTAATCAAGACATAGTATTTTTAGGGAAGAAAATACCGTGTTAAGATTGTTTAGGATGTGCATTGACTAGGGATTCGTCTAGAAGGAGATATCCTTACTCTCTTAAGATAATGGATCATATAGATGAAGTTATTCAAGTGGTGTAAGTCGAAGGAGGTTCATATGAATGGTTAAGTTGATTGAAAGATAACTAACTTGACCTGTTACATGAGTTAACCATGTCATACTAGGAGAGATGATATTGAGATTATTTATGCACATAGTTGTGTGGATTTCACAGTGAAATAGTATGACAGGTGTGGATCTCTATGTCTAAGTCAATGCACGAGTGTTCCATAAGTAGAGTTAAGTGTCTGAGTGTGTTGATCAATAAAAATCTTCCATGAGAAATATGAATGATGATTTATGATAGACACTTATGGTTTTGAGAAATTGTATGAGACTTAATGAATCATGTTTGTTAAATTTAAATCGAAATTATATATAATTATTTTATAGTTAGCTTACCCTATTGTTCGTTGTATTTTGTTTTTATATGTGATGATCGTGTTGTTACACAGGAATAAATGAGATTGCAGGTAATAAATCAAACAACTATTTAAAAAATTAATTAAAAAAAATTAAAATTAAAAAAGAAAAAGACCATTTACATCTATAAAAAGAATACAAAGTACGAAATCAGTCAATGAATAACATTTTCTAAAAACAAAAGAGCAAAGGTGAGAAATCGGTTATTAATTGATTTCTGAATGAGTAGTTTTTTTTTATACATATTTAGGTAAATTAAAGGGATATTGGGTTATTTTGGTAAATAAAAATTATATATCCACATATATACAATAGGCTATATAATTTTTTTTTCAAATTTACATCTGACTATTAAATCATTACAAGAGAGAGAGCATGATTTTTTATTGTAATAATAGTAATAATAATAGTAATAGTATTAGTAATAATAATAACTTACAGATCTACTACAATAGGTTAACGGTTTGGTATTCCAATAAATGCTAAACCAAGATTGAAACTCACATTGTTCACGTTACATTACATTATGTTGCCTATATTCAGAGTCTTCGCCTCATCTTATTTAATGTGCAGTTCTTAAGAACATTCAAATATATATATATATATATATATATATATATATATATAAAGCCTTTAGTAATTTAAAATAGAAATTGTCAACAAAAAAATAAATAGACTTTTTTCAAGTATAATACATATTTTAAAATAATTAAGTGCATATTTTTATTTTGAAGTGTGTTAACACTGCTTAGTGGCAGTTGTATTAAAAACGAACACTACTTCTCTAAAGACTTAGTTATGGCATTATAAATTGGAGTGCTTTATAAATAAAATGATTAACAGTGAAAGTTAAATTATGCAAAAGTCTTGAACAATTAAAGTTTAACAGTGAAACATTTATTTCGTAAACTATTATGACAGAATAGTTTTCTCATTATTTTTAACCATTAAAGAAATTTAAATTTGAATACAAATTTATTTAAATATAATAATAACTGAATAATATTATAATATTACTATTTAGTTTTTTAAATCCCACGTGAAATTAAATATATGCTTACTAAAATTATCCCGTGAAAAAGTAAAAACTTTTATTTTGTTATTTTTGTTCTAGAAATTGGTGTGGAAGATTTTGCAACATCTGTATAATGGAATTGATGAGTAATGCATATAATTGCTGCATATTTCAGAGAAATTCCAGTGGCAGACAGAGTCAATGCCACAAAATGAAGGTGCCCTAGGGCAGTAGTCTGAACACTTGTGCTCAGCTGCCCCGACTTTCTCTGATACCCAAACGGCACTCTTTACGGGAAAATCCAAATAGTAGTGTTCAATTTTAGTTTTCACTTTTTCTCTTCTGCCACTTACCCTACCAAAATTCACAACAGTGAAAGCTGAAAGATCATACATATGTATAAAGCAGTAATTCTAGAGGACTATATATATATATATATATATATTACATAACAGAAGTGATAGGGTAAGTGGATATATAGATGCTTAAAATCATTATAACAAATCAGAGACTAGAGATTAAAGCTTCTAAATTAAATTTGGGAAGAAAGTGTTACAAGAGGAAGTTCAGTACATTATTGTTGATTCTCCTCCTTATTAGCCATGCAAATTGGTCCCACATGAGAAAAACAATGACCCAGATGATGTTGAAGAAGTGTCTCTATTTTGATTGGGTCTTTGCTGGAAATAATCTGGGGGAGACACTGCCACCTTCAGCGATGAGGAAGATTGAGCTCCAGATTCAGACGAGGACCCTGCCAGATTCATATTAAATCACCACCACATGGCAATTATTGCCTAATCACTAAGCTCATAATAGCGTTGTAATTTATTATTTCAACTCTTGGTTGAAAAGGGTACATTTTATGTACTAAAATGTGTGATTTTGCAGACAGAAAGAGATTTTCATTTTTCTAGAAAAAAGTACAAACTAATGTGAATGCTGCGAGTCTTTATTATATATATTTCCTTTCTGAAATCAGAAGGGTGTTTGAAATGATTAAGGAGAATTTAATAAGATGTTGTGTACTTGTTTACGAAGGGTAAGAGAAAGAGAATGAAGAAAGAAGCCGTACATGTAACATTGTCCGAAGAAGGCTGAGATTTGTGAATGTCTTGAGTTGGCTGCTGAGTTTTTCTTCTGCGACGATTGTGATCTGCCAGTCTCTTCCTGCAGCTCCGTTTCCCATTGTCAAATTCTGAAAGAAGATGGAATCTGCAAAACAAAATCAAAATCAATTAACACAAATCTTAAACTAAAAGAAAAAGTACCTTTCACACTTAAAATCAACAAGGAAGTTTCAATTGTTGTATAGTAACCCAGAGAAAATCAAGAATGTGATTATTGAAGCTGCAATTCAATGATAGTACTATACGTAAACAGAAGATAGTGTGGATCGCAGATGTGAGAAAATTTTAGGGACGCAAATGCCCTCACTATCTCCGAATCTAATGTACTCGTCAGATGGAATCATCGGACAAATAACAATGTTCCAAATGACATTCTCGTATTTCTGATCTCAGCGTTCCCACCGCATTCTAGGAACCAGCGACGTCATGCCTTCATGTAATTTCATAACTTGCCTTTAAGATGAATTAAGAATAAGTTAATTCTGAAATTGATTGTACAAATAGTTGTTTTCATGCGACAAAAATAATAAAAACAGTATAGAATCAATGTTTTTATACTCCAAATAATTAATTTTGGAGTGACAAAAGAAACTTCATTTCGACATTGAATAAAAAAAAGAAGGATATTTTCCCTCAACAGTTTTGAATTGAAATTATATAAACAAGCTGTTAAAAAATTGATTGTCTAGAAAAACATGGGGTGTGGGTTTCCTTTTTTTGGTATATGTTGAAAAGTATTATATTTATGAAAGATAATTAATTATGAATTGAGGGAGGAGTGACTTAAGGGTTTAGGTAATTGCACTACCATAAGAAGCAATGCAAAAAGAACAAGAAAATGGAAGAGGAAGAGGGAAATTTCCTGAACCGGACGGAAATACCCTTGGGATCACCCCGGAGCCAATGATTGGTTCAAAGTAAAACACCCAGTTGCAAATTCGTAATTGTGTAAAATCCCCTCCCAGAAAAACCACAACCTGCTGCACTGCTGGCAGAATCGCTGAGTCAACCCGGCGGCAATGACGGTGGCAGCCTTGGAGTGGAACTCACAAACTTTGTGGCGGCGGTGGTAGTGCTTGGCTTCGGAGAGGTCCGTATTACATCCTTCTGCCTGACAGCGTGGCAAATTTGACGACACCGTGGAAACCGATTCCACGGTCTTGGAACGGTAGAATCTGTCCAGGGTGTCTTCGTTGGAAGCCGCAAAATAAGTGCGGCCTCCGAGGTTGAGTCCAAGCCCAGGCCCGAGACCATGACCAGAGACGTCGAAGTTCATGGGCGAAGTGACATCCTCAGACTTGGACATGAGCAGAAATCCAAGCCCGGAGCCAGGTCCAAGCCCACAGTGGGAGGGGGCTAAAGGTGGGATTGGGTTAAGTGAGAGCAACGAAGGTGGTGGCGAGAAGGAAGTGGTGGACGCGCTTTGGAAGGCACGTGGGTCGAAGAAGGCTTGCTGGTGGTGCTGTTGTTGTGGGTTGAAGGGGTGGTGATGTGAGAAAGCAGTGGTGGCTGTTGGTGTTGAGCCATGTAGAATGGGGTCAGTTAACATGGCGAAGTTGTGGTCGAAGATTTGCCGGCGCGTTTGGTCGGGTTCGCCGCCAGCGGCTTCATTTCCGGCGAGTAGTATCATTGATGTGTTCCATTCGTAATCCAACATCTTATAAATATGGCTTAGTGAGTGTGAGGCAGAAGAGAAAGCAGAAGCAGAAAGCAATTTTTTTAATTTTTAGTTTTATGGTGTGCGGAGGTTGATTGGGGTGAAAAGAATTGTGGGTGTTGAAGGATTGTTTAAGTGGAGTAAGGCAGTGTAAAAGTTAGAGAAAAGAGTGAGATTGGGTTTCGATTTTTGAAATACGCAAGACCCTATTTTGCAGGTGTGGCTAAGTACTAACCACACACCCACACCCACGACTTGCAGGCTCTCAGTCTCTGCACTTTTTCCCTCGTTTCACACTCTAATGGCGTATATTTCAGGTCTACCCTCTCACTAGCTGCCTATGTATATATATATGTATTTTTTTTTCCTTTGAAACGGGAGTGTGTTAAAAAAAGATCACACTTTCACCATGTAAAAGCTGTACACTTTCGTCCCTTTGTCACTCTACCACTGTATGTTAATGTTAATCTCACTCATTTTTTCTCTCTCTTCATGCTAAGGAAAGTGCTTCACTAGGCGGCTTCCCGATGCGTGTTTGATATGGTAAAAACAAAAACTCTAATTACCAGTACTTAAATTTATTCTTCTTTTGTTTTTGTTTTCATATTTAATTTAGAATAATTTAAAATAATTTGGATTCCTGAATCCTGTTTGACTTGATCTGAAACAAAAACAATCCCTCATTCTCTCCAATAATCATAGAATTTCTCCAATACTGCGACAAAAACACAAATGTTGTAGCTGCCTTGCCTGCTGCTTCAACAGCTATCTCTTATAGGTCCAACTACTCTGCTTCAGAGGCAGAATGGTAGAGCCAAAGAAGCAAGAGCAGTGTATAGCAGCACCAGCAAGCAAGTAGTAATGTCTGAATAAAACTATAATTTTTAATATGATGAAACAAAATGAATACCCTACACTATTTACTTCACAGGTGTAAAGAGCTAGTTTCGGTTCATCTCTGAAGGGGTGACATTAAATTTTTGGTCCCACAAACTGTTTTGGGTTTGGTCTACTTTGATTACTGGCCCAGCAGAAGATCGCCATGATTTAATTCACACCAGGTTACGTGGATTTTCTGCTTCTTTCTTTCTTTTTCTAATATTAATACCAATTTCTCATCCTAAATAAAAAATTATAGTTAACGTTATTCAATCTTTAATGCATTATGTTTATATTTTTCTGAATATAATTTATCTGATATTTCGAAGTTCTGAGTTTTTTGTAGCCATGAATTAGGATATTCAAGCGGCTTCCTTTTTCAATATTCGCTTTCTTGCTTCCCAAAATGCGATCTATATTTGGTTTTAAATGGTCGAAACTTGAAGCCGACTATTTAGAGGAAGCGCAATAGGTTGTGTTTCATTATTTTAGTATAAATGTATGTTTGTCCATCTTTTAGGATACATAAATTTCGAGCCAATTTGTTGTTCTTGTTAGCCAATTAATTAAATTCATTTATAGCAATCAAAACAGGAAATTCTCACAAAATTTTCAGGTTCATTTTTATAATTATTTTTTTAATTTATGAACAGAGTGTAGAATCACATTGTTACGCAACCTATCCAAGTTTCTTTCAAATTAATTAGGATCCAGCATCGCAAAACTCTTTTTAGTGTTTTTAAGAAACTTTCCTTAAATCTAACGTTAGAATGAGTATCAATAAGCACAGGTGTATCATGGCTCACCCGTTTGGTTGACAAGTCCGGTAGAAAATAATTAAAATAGAAAAAATAATAAGTTTGGTTATATATTAATATACACTAGTAAAAAAAATTCATTAACGACTTTCTTTAAAGACAGTTAGAAAAGAACCATCGTAATAAACGAGGCGGTGGCAGTTTCGTAAATATATTGATTTTTTTTAGACATTTTAACGACGGTTCCACACTGAACCGTCGTTAAATGTGTATGAGGCAGGTTTTAACGACGGTTTCACACTGAACCACAAAAGTCACGTTTTTCGCGACGGTTCTCCCAGAACCGTCGTTAAAGGTAGCGTTTTTTAATTTTTTCCAACAGCGCCTTCCCTCCCCTTCATTTTCACATTCCAGTTTCCTCTACTCTCATTCTCACCCGTACCCAGCACCTCCTCCTTCACCCCACCGCCCGTGCCGCCTGTCGCCCCTCCACCGTACTCCTCCCTCGCCGCCCCGCATTGCGCGACCTAGGGCTCCAGCCGTGCGACCGAGCGCTTGCACCGGCGACCCCCGCGCCGCTCCTACGCCTCACGCGTGCCCTGTGCCGCCGCTGCTGACCACGCCTCCCCCCGCGCTGCCACCGCGCCCCCCACGCCGCCCCCGCGACACCTTTGCTTCCTCGTGCGCGCCCTTTTTTGGCGCGACCAGCACTCACCCGTGCCCCCCTGTGTCGAGCGTGGCCTCGCGCTGCCACAACCCTATAACCAACGCCTCCTCACGCTCGCCCGGTGTCCTTACCATCGCGTCCCTTCTGACCAACGCCGCCCCGCTCCGTGCCAACGCCATCTTGCTCCGCCCCTGCGACTAGTGCTTATATTTTGAGGTTAGCATATTTTTATTTATTATTTAATTATATATTAAATGTTATTTACCATATTTTGAGAGTGTTTGTTCTGATTTAGATATGTATTTTATATATTGAACGTACTTAGTCTGCGTCCGAGGGTGTTCGACCTTCGGTAATCTGAATTTAATTTTTAATGATTAGATATTGTTTCTATATATTGAACAAACTGATTCTGAGTCCGGAGGTGTCCGACCTTCGGCAATTTTGATTTAGTTTTTAATGATTATATATTGTTTTGACATATTGAACGCTTTGGTTCTGAGTCCGGAGGTGTCCGATCTTCGGCTATTTTGATTTATTTTTTTATGATACATATTGAACGTAGTGGTTCTTAAATTAGCAGTTCTATGGATCGGAGTTGGATTAATACACCATGAATAAGTGATGCTTACGAAAAAAGGGTGGAAGAATTCATACAGTTCGCAGAACATAATGCTGTTAGTTGTAATAATGGAGTAAGAATAAGGTGTCCTTATGTCAATTGTTTGAATGGAAGGATATTGAGTGTTTCCGAAATTAGAGAACATCTTTTGTGTGATGGATTTTTGAAAAGTTATACAACATGGACGTGGCATGGTGAATTGTTAGACTTGCCAAG
>Ga0123342_1009912_pt1 | contig 11141 bp, 5 predicted proteins | sample Turbeawhitnodule_FD_89960 | JGI IMG/M metagenome (GOLD analysis project Ga0123342, IMG submission 89960) | Root nodule microbial communities of legume samples collected from Mexico - Turtle bean Mexico white nodule | ecosystem: Host-associated > Plants > Roots > Nodule | place: Mexico: Nepantla... | reverse complement strand
ATCATAACACACAAGACAAAATAAAGGTTATTCACCTCTATAAAGAGAAACAACTGATAATTAGAAAAGACACCAAATTATTCTCCTCTATAAAGAGAAACAACTGATAATTAGAAAAGACACTCAATTAATATTAGGATCCTTCTATAACTCTGGTATCCGTATCTTTTAATATATAGAGAACAAACCTATCACGGAACAGAACATTCCAAATATGGGAGAATCCAAAGCTCTCATAGGAGATTGGAAATATCTACACAATCAATGAATAAGCCTATACATACAAACCTACCTATCACATGCAGAATCTGTAATCGGACTGAGACTAGAGAACACAGACAAAATTAAGAGACCATAGGTTTAATTATGGGATCACAAACCCAATAAAAAAACTCCATTGTACCTTAAAGTTGGGTCAAATCAAAATAGAGACTTATATTTTCTCTTTTAATCACAACCAATATTTTTCTTTTTCTATTCTTTTGCCAATACGTCATAATAGCTTTTTACTGCATTTGGATATGAGATTTTAAGATTTAACTTATTTTTATAGAGAATTTGAGATATTTTTTTAATAAAATAAGTTGTTGGTATTGTACTGGTATGACCGACCGACATGCTGACGTGGTTCGATCTTCCTGACCGAGCTGACCGAGACACTTACGGACGACTTGGCTGACCGACACATATAACCATTAACGCTCAAACCAAGATCAGTGAAGCTAAACTAACCATTAAGAATTAGGTAACATAATCATAAGTGTGACTCATTCCACTAATAAGGCCAATGAGGTAAGTCCATTAAAATAATATAAATAGCACACATTCCAAGGAGCAAGGTACGTCATTATTATTGTACACCTACTCGAGTGCCGAACAGCCTCTTTACTGACTTAAGTGTCGAAGTGTCATCTGCAGGTACCTCCCCCATTTGGCATTGGCCTGAAACCGAGAGTCGAAGGAGTAGCACGAAGCGAGAAAGATCCCAGTGAAACTCTAACAACCTGTCCAAAGGAAGGAGGAAGACGAAGATTTCAATAGTTCTTTATGTGCATCTCCTAGTAGGAACAAATATAAATAATTTAAAAGAATTGAAATTTTAGAACTTTATGAAAGTAATGTATCACTTTGAGAATTTCAAATTCTATTTAAAGAGTAAGATTTTTTATATTCTTAAAGTCGTGTATTTTCTCTTTGAATCCTTTTCTCAGTTTGATTTTAGTTAACACATCATTGAATTTATTAATACCAGATTTTAGTTAGCACATTATTGAGTTTATTAATACCAAGACAGTAGTTTTAGTTGATGTCGATTATGATTTTTTTTATTACTGTGGTAGTTTTTATTTAATTTGTTAGTACTAATTTTATTATTGTAGATAATTGTTATATTTTTGTTGGATATTCACTAAAATTTTCCTTTAATCAATTTCAATAGACTATTTTTTAAAAGATGTGAACTAGATTTTTTATTGATGTGTATTATAGTTATTTTTTTATTGCAATATTTGTAGTAGACGTCGAAGATGCAACAAGTTTAGAAAGAAGGGTTAAATGGAGATTGAACTCAAATTTCAGATTAATAAACAAACAAATATAGAATTAATATAGTATAAAGTAGAGAGAACTGGTATGCATTCACCCTACAACTTGAGCTACCACCATTTCCTTATGCAAACAACTTAAGAGCTTTACAATACAACTCTCTTTTCAATGGCTTTACTATTCTTCTGCTTAGTTTTCATTTCATGTGTTTTCACAACCCTTGTAGTGAGAAAAATAGGAAACACAAACAAGAAAGGTGATGACACACCTTGTAACATGCCCCATGGACCTAGAAAGCTACCTGTTATAGGAAATATACACAATCTGCTATTCTCTCAACCCCATAGAAAATTAAGAGACCTGGCCTTAAAACATGGACCCTTAATGCATCTTCAACTTGGAGAAGTTTCTACAATTGTCATTTCATCCCCTGAGTGTGCCAAGGAAGTGATGAAAACCCATGATATTAACTTTGCCACACGGCCTAAAGTCCTAGCTAGTGAAATCATTTCTTACAATTCCACAAGTATAGCTTTTGCTCCCTATGGAAATTATTGGAGGCAGCTAAGAAAAATTTGCACATTGGAGCTTTTAAGCCTAAAACGTGTCAACTCATACCAACCAATTAGAGAAGAGGAGCTCTCCAATCTTGTCAAATGGATAGATTCGGAGAAAGGATCCCCCATCAATCTCACTCTAGCTCTACTTTCATCAATTTATAAAATTGCTTCAAGGTCTGCCTTTGGCAAGAAATGCAAAGACCAAGAAAACTTTATATCAGAGATGAAAAAAGCCACAGAACTTTTTGCAGGTTTTAACATAGGTGATTTCTTTCCTTCTTCTACCTGGCTTCAACTTGTCAGTGGCTTGAGACATAAGCTTGAGAAGTCCCATCAACAAGTTGATCAGATACTTGAGAACATCATCAATGAGCATAAAGAGGCAAAGTCAAAAGCCAAAGATGACCAGAGTGAAGCAGAAGATCTTGTGGATGTTCTCATACAATATGAGGATGGTAGAAAGAAGGACTTTTCCTTAACTAGAAACAACATCAAGGCCATAATTCTGGTATGGATTTTTTTTCATGAACACAATCTAGCTCACACAGGTTACTATTGTAGAATTACTAAGATAAACGTGTGCCCCTTTATATCTTATCTTTGTAGTAGTGGAACATTTGCCATATAAGTCTCGCATCATGCAGATTGTCCTTTAACTCTTTGGACATCCTTGCACTTTCCTAATATCATTGGTCATAGAATTTCTCTAAGATCCTCTGGGGCCTCGAGTTGCATTGCACATGACCCTTATGCTTTTTTAACGTTTGCATCAACCCTCCTCGTAGGGGTATATGGTATAATGTGTTTCTTGGGAAATAATAGGAGGTTTCTCTGTAATCTGTTTCAAATATTTAAAGGATTTTAGGGTAGGGATAAAAAAGAAAGGAGTATGGAGGAGAATCTGATGAAACCTCAAGAAGTGTTATTGTAGTTTACTCCATCGTTAAATTACTTTTTCAGGACATTTTTGCTGCTGGAGGTGATACTTCAGCAACAGTCATAGATTGGGCAATGGCTGAAATGGTAAAGGATCCAAGAATAATGAAGAAAGCACAATCTGAACTGAGAGAGGCATTCAGTGAGAAGGGAAGGGTTGACGAAAATTCCATCGATGAACTCAAATATTTAAAACTAGTAGTCAAAGAAACCATGAGGTTGCACCCTCCAGCTTCTCTTTTGCTTCCAAGGGAATGTGGTCAAGCATGTGAGATTCATGGTTATCACATACCTGCCAAAAGCAAGGTCATAATCAATGCTTGGACAATTGGAAGAGATCCAAACTATTGGACTGAGCCAGAGAGATTTTATCCTGAGAGATTCACGGCTAGTAGTATTGATTACAAAGGGACTAATTTTGAGTTCATTCCCTTTGGTGCTGGAAGAAGGATATGCCCTGGCAGCACATTTGCTTTGAGAACTATTGAACTGGCCCTTGCAATGTTGTTGTATCACTTTGATTGGAAACTTCCCAGTGGAATGAGAAGTGAAGAATTGAACATGAGTGAGGTGTTTGGAGTCACAATGAAAAGAAAATATGATCTGTTCTTGGTCCCTTTTCCTTATCATCCTTTGCCTGTCACATGAACTTCTGTGTGAAACTGAAACCTACGGTTATCTCTATAATGCATACTGCAGAACACAAATCAAGTGTCAGTTGAAATAAAGCTTTGTTTGACTATGCTTGGCTCTAACAGAAAATGAAAATTGCGTAACTAATGCATAGTATAAAGCTGTTTTATTTTGCTTACATTTTCTTAAGGTGTGTGTGGCTTAGAAAGACTGTAATGTTATGTACTCTTATGCTTATAACTTTCAGGTATTTGGAGTTTAATTTATATACTGCTTTTAAATAACTCTCCATTACATAATTTATATTATTCATAGGCCATTTTTTCTACATCTTTCTGCATTATATGTAATGAAGTGTCTTATTTTACAATTCATATTTCATAATTATGGTTTCCAATTGTTTCTTTAATAACACATCAACTACAGACTTTTCTCCCTGCAAGTTGAACAAAACTTTGTGGAAGATATGATCCTACTAATCATCTTGACAGTCAAAGGAATCTTGGCCTATTTTCATGAGAAACACAATTCTTTATACGGGACTTTCATGAGAAACTTAGCCTACATTAGAAAATCAGGTTCTAGAAAACTTATATTACTTTATCATATTCATTCTTTCCTTATCTAAGTTCTTGTTCACCCAAACCAAAAACTAAAAACCTTTAGACGCATTAAGTAATTTTTTGAATTTCCAAGGCAAGCATATCCTTTGACCTGTTTTGGTGAAAATGACAAAACTTCAACTAAAATATCTCTGGCAGTGACGATATCCTTGTATTAAAAAATTGTTAATTGTAGAAAGTTGAAAACATAGTCTACCAAAATTAAAATTATAACATATAGTCAAGGAAAATGAGCTTTTGTCCACTTTCTGAGAAAAAGATAACGTCTTGATTGAACTAAAGGGAAGCAGTTTTCAAATTTTGAGTAGAAGACACTTCCATAGAGAAGAAATCAAACACGGAACAAAGCATTCCAATCCAAGCATAGGAGAACATGAAGATGATGATACTGTCCAAAACAGAAAGAAAAAGCAACAACTTGCACCCGTATAAGAATGTTGAACAATGTGTATATAAATAGACACAGTACGTAAATGTTCCTTTTCCATGCATAGCTCTGCTATTCTTCTAGTTTTTAGCTCTTACAGGAAATAGGATGAATCTACCATCAGCAACAAAGAAAGTTGAGTATAGACTTGTTTTGAGTGTATATATATAATCTAATAAATTATATACATTAAATTAGATTTCTTCTTAACAAAAAACTTGTTTGTTCTTTTGACTATATGCCAAAGCCTTATTCCTCCTACAATTTTGTGAAGAATGTTCAATCATCTGACAAGAGTGACAAAATTCTGGAACTCTTTCATATTCCAGATCAACCACAAGGCAAAGCCTTTTCAGTTGTTGTGTGAGTGCTTCAAGATGGTTGTGCCCAAATCTTTCTTTAACTGCATCTCATTCTTTCTTCATGCAGCTTGTGCATTTCCGAATTGAGTAATTCAGAATTTTTTTTTCCAAATTGATTGTTTGGTTACTCATCCTTTTGTGGTTTCTTTTCACAGAGTGTACTGTCAGTAAATTAGGAAGGTTGAAATTCTGATATCAAATTAAGATAATGTTAAGAAATAAAATTCCTAGAATTGAGGGGAGAATAAAACATGACCAAATCATTTCCTGATATTTTGTTCTTTCAGAAATAGGTTGCTATCATTTCTTTTTATTTGTATGTGATAAATCACTCTCATCAGTATTAGAATAAAGTTTTATTCCCCTCCTATCTACATCTACCATTACTGCTGAGAGGGACACTGGCTGCAATTTTTTCAAGTGTTTAAAATTATTAATTTTTGTAAAATTATATTATATTTATAATGTCAAATTTAATATAATATCTAAATTATAATTTTTTAATATTTTTTTAATATTATAATTTAAAATTAATATTTTATGAAAATCGTGTGCGTTGCCGTGTCAGGCACTAGTAATGGGACTGAGACTAGAGAACACAGACAAAATTAAGAGACCATAGGTTTGATCATGGGACCACAAACCTTATAAAAAAACTCCATTGTACCTTAAAGTTGGTCAAATCAAAATAGAGACTTATGTTTTCTCTTTTTTATTTGTTATCACAACCAATATTTTTCTTTTTCTATTCTTCTGCCAATATGTCATAATAACTTTTTACTGCATTTGGATATGAGATTTTAAGATTTAACTTATTTTTATAGAGAATTTGAGATATTTTTATAATAAAATATGTTAGATTGTATGATAATTTACGTTTAATCATCCTAATGGTTTTTATAATGTCTCTATTTTTATAGAGAATTTGTTTGTTAATTCCCTACAAGAAAATCATGAAATAAAAACTAATTTTTAGAGGTCAAAATAATTAGTTGCAATAGTAACTAAATTAGAAACCATTTTAGAAACTAAGTTTCTAAATTAGATTCTATTATTGTTAAATAATTTCTAAATTGGTATCTAATTAGCAACCAAGGTTTTAACTACCAATTATTTAGTTTCTAAATTTGGTCTCTAAAACCTTGGTTGCTAATTAGATACCAAATTAGAAACTATTTAACAATAATATATACTAATTTAGAAACTATTTTTTTTTAGTTTCTAAAATGGTCTCTAATTTAGTTACTATTACAACTAATTATTTTGGTCTCTAAAAATTGGTTTCTATTTCATGATTTTCTTGTAGTGATGGTTTGACTCCAACTTATATTTCACTCCAAGAATAATTAAACAAGTAACTTAACCTTCCAAATATAATATAAGCTGAAAATTACAAAATCAAGGAGAATGCTGAACAATGTGTATATAAACAGCCACAAGTAGAATCACACTAGTAATACAACTCACTTTTCCACGACTTTACTATTCTTCTACTTAGTTTTCATTTTATGTGTTTGCACAACCCTTATAGTGAGAAAAATAGGAAACACAAACAAGAAAGAAAGCTGAGGACACACCTTGTAACATGCCTCATGGACATAGAAAGCTACCTGTTATATGAAATATACACAATCTGCTATTCTCTCAATCCCATAGAAAATTAAGAGACGTGGCCTTAAAACATGGATCCTTAATGCATCTTCAACTAGGAGAAGTTTCTACAATTATCATTTCATCCCCTGAGTGTGCTAAGGAAGTGATGAAAACCCATGATATTAACCACTACAAGAAATTATCTATTTACATACTGATTATTACATACGAATTTGGATCCGTATGTAAAATGAACGTTACATACGGATATTTACATATAAATTTAATTTAGTATATAAATAAATATTACATACGAACTTTTTCGTTTGTAAATCGAACGTGATTACATACAGATTTTTTCGTATGTAAACCAAACATGATTACATACGAATTTAATTCGTATATAAAGTCCTTTGAAAACCTATTTGTTAGCCTCATCAATACCATTCTTTTTTTGCCAAAAACAAATATTTTTTAAATAGGGATAGTTCGGGTCTTAAAAAGTAAACCTAAATCTCATTTTCTTTTCTCATACACTCTCCATTGCCCTCACATAAAGAACATACAGAACAGAGATGAGAATAAAGTTTAAACCTAGGGTTTTCTCTAGTTGACACAAGAGCAGCAAGGCGCATCTCAGGGCACTGTCAAAGACCCTAGCACCACCAACGAGTGGTGGTGGCAGCGATTGAGTGGAGCAGGTCGCGCGGTGGTTGCAGGTGGCAGTTCGGGCGTTCGTGCAATGATAGTGGCGAATGAGTAGAGCAAGTCGCACGGTGGTTACAGGTTGCGGTTCGTGCAGTGGTCGCGGGTTGCGGTTCGTGCAGTGGTCGCGGGTTGCGGTTCGTGCAGTGGTCGTGGGTTGCAAGTCGACAGTGTTCTCGATGGTGTCGTTGGGTGGTGTGGAATTAGGGTTGCATTGTGATTTAGGTTATTATGGTTATGTCTCAAATTGGTGCATTGGCATTTTCAATTTGTTTGATATTTTTGTGAAATCTCGTTTCGCTCTGAGATTTTTATGGAATTTCCTTCCCTCTCTCTGCAGACTGAAGAAAAGTTCGTTTTCAAGCCCAATGATCTTACATCCAACAACAAGCTCGATCGTTTGATACGTTTAATCATCCTATAATTTCTAATGCGTCTTTATTTTAATCTGCACACTTAGTAGTTGTGTCAAAAACATTTGCGGCTAAGTCCGACCGTTCAATACATTTATCTTGAAGAATAATATAAATTTCATGCAATAATAATAAGTTAAAATCGAACTTGATCAACACATGTCATAGGTAGTTTTCGAAGTTGTTTGCGGCTAACTCTGATCGTTTGTTGGAGCTATCTTTGAAAAACAATATATTTTTAAGCAATAAATCAAGTTTAAAGTTAAAGCTTTTAGGCCCACATATTCGATCTGAGTTGGTTTTGGTCAGACTGCTTGTGTCCAAGTAGGAGGCAAGTAGATTCAAAACTCTAGGTTGTTATGATCGAACTACTCAGGTCCGAAGTGATGACAACTAAATTTAAAACTGAGTTTTTTTTTTTATATCGAACTGCTCAGATCCGAAGTAATGACAATCAGATTAAAAACTCTGAGTTGTTGTTGATCACAGACTTCTCGTGCCCGACTAGAGACAACTAGATTAAAAACTCTGGGTTGTTTTTAACCGAACTACTTAGGTTCTAAGTAATGGAAATTAGATTACAAACTCTTAGTTGTTGTTGATCGCGGACTCCTCGTGTCCGATTGGAGACAACTAGATTAAAAACTCTTGGTTGTTTTTAACCGAACTACTCAGGTTCAAAGTAATGGCAATCAGATTAAAAACTCTCAGTTGTTGTTGATCGCAGACTCATCGTATCCGACTGGAGACAACCAGATTAAAAACTCTTGGTTGTTTTTAACCAAACTACTCAGGTTCAAAGTAATGGCAATAAAATTAAAAACTTTGAGTTGTTGTTGATCGCGGACTCCTCGTGTCCGACTGGAGACAACCAGATTAAAAACTCAGGGTTGTTTTTAATCGAACTACTCAGGTTCGAAGTAATAGCAATCATATTAAAAACTCTGAGTTGCTGTTGATCGCGGACTCCTCGTGTCCGACTAGAGACAACTAGATTAAAAACTCTGAGTTGTTGTTGATCGCGGACTGCTCGTGTCCGACTAGAGACAACCAGATTAAAAACTTTGGGTTATTTTTAACCGAACTACTCAGGTTTGTAGTAACGACAATCAGGTTAAAAACTCTGAGTTGTTGTTGATCGTGAACTCCTCGTGTCCGACTAAAGACAACCAGATTAAAAACTTTGGGTTGCTTTTAACCAAACTACTCAGGTTCGAAGTAATAACAATCAAATTAAAAACTCTGAGTTGTTGTTGATCGCGAACTCCTCGTGTCCAACTAGAGACAATCATATTAAAAACTCTGAGTTGTTGTTGATCACGAACTCCTCGTGTCCGACTAGAGACAACCAAGTTAAAAACTCTTGGTTGTTTTTAATCGAACTACTCAGGTTTGAAGTAATGGCAATCAGATTAAAAACTCAGAGTTATTGTTGATCGCTAACTCCTCGTGCCCAACTAGAGACAACCAAATTAAAAACTTTGGGTTGTTTTTAACCGAACTACTTAGGTTTGAAGTAGTGGCAATCATATTAAAAACTCTGAGTTGTTGTTGATCACGGACTCCTCGTGTTCGACTGAAAATAACCAGATTAAAAATGCTAAGATGTTGTTGATCGTGAACTCCTCATATTGTACTGGAGACAACCAGATTAAAAACTCTTGGTTGTTTTTAACCAAACTACTCAGGTTCGAAGCAATTACAATCAGATTAAAAACTCTAAGTTGTTGTTGATCATGGATTCCTCGTGTCTGAATGGAGACAACCAGATAAAAAACTCTGGGTTGTTTTTAACCGAACTACTCAGGTTCGAAGTAATGGCAATCAGATTAAAAACTATGAGTTATTGTTGATCGCAGACTCCTCGTGTCCGACTAGAGACAACCAGATTAAAAACCCTGGGTTTTTTTTAACGAAACTACTCATGTTCGAAGTAATAACAATCAAATTAAAAACTCTTAGTTGTTGTTGATCGCGGACTCCTCGTGTCCGACTGGAGACAATCAGATTAAAAACTTTGAGTTGTTGTTGATCACAGACTCCTCATGTCCGACTAGAGACAACCAAGTTAAAAACTCTGGGTTGTTTTTAATCGAACTACTCAGGTTCAAAGTAATGGCAATCAGATTAAAAACTCAGAGTTATTGTTGATCGCTAACTCCTCATGTCCAACTGGAGACAACCAAATTAAAAACTCTGGGTTGTTTTTAACCGAACTACTTAGGTTTGAAGTTGTGGCAATCAGATTAAAAACCGAGTTGTTGTTGATCGTAGACTCCTCGTGTCCGGCTGGAGATAACCAGATTAAAAACTCTGAGTTATTGTTGATCGCGGACTCCTCGTGTTGTACTGGAGACAACCAGATTAAAAACTCTTGGTTGTTTTTAACCGAACTACTCAGGTTCGAAGCAATGACAATCAGATTAAAAACTCTAAGTTGTTTTTTATCGTGGATTCCTCGTGTTTGAATGGAGACAACCAGATTAAAAACTCTGGGTTGTTTTTAACCAAACTACTCAGGTTCGAAGTATCTGAGTTGCTGTTGATTGCAAACTCCTCGTGTTCGACTGGAGAGAACCAGATTAAAAACTCTGGGTTGTTTTTAATTGAACTACTCAAGTTTGTTATTGTAGTGACCAGATTAAAAAATTTGGTTTGTTGCCAACCGAACTGCTCAAGTTCATTATTATAGTGATCAGATTAAAAACTATGGTTTGTTGTCCACCAAATTTCTCAGACTCATTATTGTAGTGACCAGATTAAAAACTCTGGTTTGTTTTTGGTTGGGCACCTCGGTGAGGGAATTATCTTGACCAATTTCCAAAAAACAAAACACAAATTCTATACTAAAGATGCAATTTTATTGAATAAGACCTTGCTAGAAATAACTATTATACATATTTTTTTCTTTAATAATAAATTTAATACTTTTAAAATAACTTGCATCCCTCACACTCCTAACAAACACCACCCGAAACAAACACCAGGTCAATCTCCTATAATTCACACACAACCATAATGATTTTATTTCTTTTATTCCTTTTCTGGAGGAATTAAAAATAATGATTTTCAATTATAGAGGAAAAATATTTTAAAGATTTCAAAATCAATACTCATTTAAGTTTTTAAATTTGATTATATCATAGCGATATTGACTAGAAAAACATAATATTAATTCAAGAAAAATATTAATTAAATTTGCAAGTATTTTTCAAAAATTCAAAAAAAAAAAAAAAAAATTAACATTTTTTTTTTTTTTTTTTTTTTTTTTTTATTTTATTTTTTTATTTTTTTTTTTTCTTAATTTGAATTTATATTTTTTTTTTTTTTATATTTTGATTTTT
>Ga0123342_1009911_pt1 | contig 11143 bp, 9 predicted proteins | sample Turbeawhitnodule_FD_89960 | JGI IMG/M metagenome (GOLD analysis project Ga0123342, IMG submission 89960) | Root nodule microbial communities of legume samples collected from Mexico - Turtle bean Mexico white nodule | ecosystem: Host-associated > Plants > Roots > Nodule | place: Mexico: Nepantla... | reverse complement strand
TGCGATCGGCCGCAGCGGCGCCGCTCTGTTTCTTTGCAGGTTCTTGAGGTAGATCCCGAAGAGGAACGGAGGTGAGAAGCGGTGCGCACGTCGATCCTTCGACGAGGCAGTTTCCAGCGTTCCAGTCAACAGGCAGGATCATGTTCAATCGGTGCATTGTGTTCAACAGAACTCTCCCAGCGGCCCCGTTGAAGCTCACCCATAGCTTCTTCCTTGGGCTTTTGGCTTCAAAGAAATATAAGAACGCGTCCACAAAAGGCGGATGGCCAAAGTAGTTGCAAAAAATAGAGAAGGCCCTAACAAACACCTAATTGTTGGGGTGTAGTTGGGTGGGGGCTATGTTAACCTCAGTTAGGAGAGCCCGCTCGAAAGGAGTGAAGGGAAGGCGTAGGGAAAGTCTTCGAAAGACGGTTGAATATATGAAGCAGAAGGGGCCCTCCGACCTTCATGAACATGTCATGCTACTCTTAGTCGCAACAGACAGGCTCCCCAATCCCACAAGGCACAACCTTCACGAACATGTCATCCTCCTTCCCAAAGATATGGGATTTATGGCAGTTGTTCCGTCCGGTTGACCTGGGACGTCTTCGTGCGCGACCACTACCGTCAGCTAGGGACTCCTTCCCCTTGGTTACCTGTGGATTCCTGCAAAAAGGACAAAGGGGCGCCCTAGCGGCCGTTTGCACTCCGACGCTCAAGTCAGCCAGCAAGAAACACCAAAACTATGCACCTCCGTATCGGAGCACCGCGTGTGGCACTCTGAAGGTGGTGAAAAGGAAACTGTATCTAGTGTGTATTTTCTCGTTCTGGCAAAGATCTTTCCCTAGTCCCTTGTGCGTAACCTCAAGGCTCGAGCAAGCAACTAGAGAGTTTCTGGAAAATTTGCCCAAAAGTTCGAACCCCGTTCCCCACATTCTCAACGCTATTTAAACTACCCAAGCATTTAAAGCGCCTTAAAGCGCTTTTAATCACAAAACGTAACGCACTTAATTAGCGCGTCTAATTAGAAAACGTAGCGCATTTAAGACGTTGAAATGCTTGGGAGCCTTTATAGTACCTTAAACGCTCGAAACAGAAATTGTATTAAATGGCTTTAATTACCTGGTACCTGACTAAATGGTGTTTCTATTCTGACCTGGCTGTCGTACACGTGGAGGGCCTCACAGCGCCATGACCCCATCCGGGGACGTTTCTACGTGTGAGTCCTCCTGCTTGAGAGTGCTACTGCGCAAGGGATGACTTTTTGGGTGCCAACTCATGCCCCCAATCATCTAGTCACTTACTTTGAGGGCGTATCTGCCTTCCTCTCGTACCCTGCACCTGGCTACCCTGGGCGTGACCCTCCTCTTGAGTCGTATCTGTCCCAAAGGCGTCTCTGGGGCGGCAAGGGCACTTCACGAGTTAGGCTGCCCTACACTGGTGCTATCACTATGACTTTGAAGCCACCTTTCTCTTCTCTTTATCACTATCCCGGATCATCGGGACCTGAGGCCTTCCCCCGGCGCCGCTCCCTCCATGGTCTTTCCTACCCATGGGTATCGGGGAGCCGCGCTGTGGTTGCCTTGCCTTAATGATATTTGATCTTGGCGACGCCCCGGTTAGGCGACGCCTTCACCTAGGCGACGCTTCCTCTTGGCGACGCTGGTACTTGGCGTCTCTTCACCTAGGCGACGCCTTGTGTTTACTTTGACTCCTGGCGTTGACTTTGACCTTGACTTTGTCAACGCCCGGATACGGGACGGTACAACAGTCCTGACCCTTCCTATACTTCACTATGCTCTCGAAAGTGGTAAAACAAGAGGTTTCCTCTAAGAGGTTGTTGGGTGCCTAGCGTTATAGGTATTGGTAGTCAAGGGAAGGTGGAGTAGTGTTTGGAGTCTTTCGAACCATCCTATAAGGAAAACCTAAAACACGAAAAGAAGGAAACTCAACACGCAGAAAAAGAAGGAAATGTGCGCACTTCACAATGTTCAGAAAAAATAGAGAAACAGGACAACGAAGAACAAACAATCAATGCGGAAAACATAAACAGTCCCAGAACAGTTAATGTATATTATGAGCATCAGAATAGTAAGACAAAGGCGATTATGGAGTAAAAAGCTTACCTTGGAATGATTACGTTTCGGGGGGGTCGAAGTGTTCCAGGAAGAAGGCAGAAGTGATTTGAAAAATGCTTAGAGAGAAGTAATGAAACAGTGGAATGAGCGTAACGGTTGAAAGGTTTAACGTATACGAAGAAGCACAAGCGGTAACGAGCCTCAACCGTGATCCTGCCATGTGTACATTGATAAAAAAAAGTATTGTGAGACGTCACTTCAGGGCACTATGCACGTCATGTCACTCGCCACGTAGGTTGCCATAGGTGATCACTTAGCCTCTTCGCTAAAACAAGTTCCAGCTCGAGCCTGAGGGGCTTGTGTACTGGCCAGACCTCAGACATCGGCATCAGAGATCGGCATTAGACGATGACATCGGACCTCGGTGGCCTGGTCGCGTTAGTGGGCCACCTAAGTGGGCCCTAGAAATAACAGTGAGCTATCATCCAGATATAAGAAAGACCTAAATCACAGGAGGGTTCATGCATGAGGTGTGTATAGTACGTTCAAGTATATCACGAGTAAGTGTTCTCTGGAGGCGCTAAGGCCCATAAGAGTTAGGGTTTCCAGGGAAAGACTGCATGCTTGGCACATGAATAATTAGGGCACCTATAGAACAGATGGCCCCGCATCGCTGGTACATGAGTTGGTACCCTGGCGGCCATACTGTAAGATTATGCACTCCAGAATAGAAAAGTCTTGAGCGGCGGCTGCGCTAAGCTCGTGCAACACGTAACAGGACGCCTTACTAGTTACCCTAATTCCATTTAAGGAAAGATCCTCGTGGGACTGGGAAATCGACCTAGATACAACCTATATAAAGGGTGGTAAGAACCCTAGAAAGGTATGCCGTTTCTAAGACTGAAACTACTTTACATACTTGTTGTTTCTTAGCCCAGTACTGACTTGATCGTCGGAGTGCAATCAATAGGTAGGGACCCCTTTGTTTCAACAGAGCCACTCTCGATCACCCAAGGAGGGAGCAGAGACCACTAGGAAATAGGAGGAGCCCCCATCTGCCTTTGAAGTTAGCGGTGACTGAGTCAACCAAGTAGAATACTCTTCATTGAACTTCCTTCTCCTCTGTATCACGGGCCTGACCATCTCGTCCATGGTGAGCTTGTGGCACAAGAAGTCAGGGTCTATGTCGGGCATGTCTGAGGAAGTCCACGCAAAAGCGTTCAAGTGCCTCGCTATCACCTCGAAGATCTGATCTTGCATCTCCTGGCCCAGTGATGTACTGAGCTTGAACTTCTTCCCCCTTAATCTCTTTCTCCTGAATCTCACCAGCAGGCTCGGGTTGGCGACTTCTACACAAGTGGCCCCATCTGGTCCCTGTGCTTGGGTTGCGACCACACATACTCCCCTTTTGTTTTTCAAGCTGTTCTCATAGGATATCCTCGTCGTCTTCTGGTTAGACTTGATGACGATTACCCCTCCCTCGAGGGAGGGCAGCTTCATCTTCATGTGCCTTGTCGAGGCCACCACGCCTAACCTGTCCAAGGAAGGTTTGCCCAAAAGCATATTGTAAGCCGAAATAACATTACCACCAAATACCTGATACTGATTGTTCGAGATGAGATGCCATCTGAGAAATTCGTCCTCAACTCCACATGTCCCCTTACCTCTACTTGATCTCCAACAAAACCAAACAAACAGCAACCATATGGTCAGGTGACAACTGTAACTTGCTTAACGTTACCCAAAACATTACGTTGGTCGAGCTCCCCTAGTCTATGAGAACCCTGTGCACACTTCTTCCCACAGTGACGACCGAGATCACCACGAGGTCATCTTCATGTGGGACTATGTCCCCCAAATCAGCCTTCGTGAAGCAGAGGTCGGGCTCGACCAGTTGATCAGGCTCCTGTGCCTCTACTGTCATCACTTCCCTTGCTACTTCTTACGTTTGGAGGCAGTGCATCCCCCTCCTGAAAATCCTTCTGAGATAGTATTGATCTCGTCGTGGACAGGTATTTCGTGCACCTGTTCCACTGGTGGAAGCTCCTCCTTCGACCCTTCCTGGCTCCCTTCCAAGTATTCCTTCAGGAATCCATCCTTTATCAATCTTGCTAACTGATAGCCTAGAGCTATACAGTGTTCCACGTCATGCCCAAAGGCATTATGGAACTCGTAGTAGACCTCCTTGCTGTTGAACAAGATGCTTTGATGTCTCCAAATCCAAGTGTAAAGCTTGAAGACCTTGCTTATGTTGTGTGTGTGTGTCTAGTTGTTTGAAACTTGTTAATTCACTCCTTAAGATGATCCAAGCTCAATTGAATCTTTAACATTTTGAAAAGATGGGTTTTCTAAATGGAAGTGAAATTTCAACAGGTTGAAATTTCGAATCAACAGGTTGTTTGACACTTAGTGCATTTCAAAATGATTTGGAAAAGCTTTGTCTTTGCCTTTTTTGTCAAACAAATTTCAACAGGTTGAAATTTCAAATCAACAGGTTGTTTAACACTTAGTGGATTTCAAAATGATTTGGAAAAGCTTTGTCTTTGCCTTTGCTGTCAAACAAATTTCAATAGGTTAAAATTTAGAAACAACAGGTTATTTGACACTTAGTGAGTTTTAATGTTGTCAAATAAAAATCAATCGGTTATTTTGAAAAATCAACCGACTGTTTTGCTGAAAACCTTAACAGAATTCCGTTAAGTGGTTTTTCTGTTTTAAATGATTCCAACTGCTTTTGAGCTTTTGTTGTAATTTTTTTAACCATTTGATTGAAAGATAAAAAGGTGTTTTTTACGCTCATATGCATTGACTACGTAAAAGAGATCAATCAAAAACAGTTTTCAAAGAGCTTTTGGATCATCTCAAGTGTGGAATAGGATTGAGTCTTGTATTCTGATCTTTGATCTTGTGATTTACCCAGGTGTATTCTTCTTCCTTGATAATTGTATTTTTGTACTGGTGTTGCCAAGAAGTGTTGTGTGTTCTTGAGGGGATCAAATTCAACATTCTTGGTGTGGTTTTTGCCAAGGAGTGGTGTGTGTTCTTGAGGGGTTCAACATCATCACTCTTGGTGTGTGTAGCTTAGGTGTTTAGTGAACCAGTACAAACAATTTGTGTGAATCTCTCTATCCTTACCCTTCTTAAACTGCTTTAACTTTGCTTTTATAAACTGCTGATTAAAACAACCGGTTATTTCGTAAAAACAACAGGTTCATTTTCAGCATCAAGCTTAAAAACAATTTTATATTTGGCTGGACAAATTTTCCATTGATTAATTTTTCATAGCCTTTCACTCTACTTTCAATACTTGCGAAAATCTTTCAAAAAACAATTCACCCCCTATTGTTTTAGCCCTATAATTATAACAATTGGCATCAAGAGCAAAGTTCTTGAAAGTCATTCAAGTTTTGATCCTAAACCTTTTTTAAATGGCTGAAAAATTACACTTTGAGGAAGGTGCTTCAATAAACAGGTTCCCTCTGTTTTGTGGATTGGATTATCAATTATGGAAGGTTAGAATGAAAATCTTTGTTGAATCAATTGATAGAGGAATCTGGGATGGTATTGTAAATGGCCCTTTTGTTCCTAAAATTGAAAAAGATAATGTTTTCATTGAGAAACCTTGGTCCCAATGGACTGAGAGTGAAACTAAAAAGGCTCAACATGATTGCATTGCTAAAAATATCATCTCTTCTGCTTTAAATTCCAATGAGTTTTTCAAGGTCTCAAAATGTGCTTTTGCAAAAGAGATGTGGGACATCCTTGAGGATTTCCATGAAGGCACAATTGATGTGAAGAATAGCAAGGACAAAAACCAGCCACCAAATAGGTATAATACCAAGAATGTTAAGGAATTTAATTCTACAAACTACATGTACCGTCCCGTCCCCGGGCATTGACAAAAGTCAAAGTCAAATTCAAAAGTCAACATATGGTGGGACCCCTCAAGGGGCCCAAGGGGAGGAAGTCAACAGGTTGACCGCCTTAAGACGAGGCGCCGCCAAGGTGAGGCGTCGCCAAGATAAGGCGTCACCAAGGTCAGGCGTCGCCAAGATAAGGCGTCGCCCGGTGTAGGCGTCGCCAAGGTTAAGGCATCAACAATGCCACCCCACGATACCCATGGGAAGGGAAGACCGTGGAGGGGGCGACACCGTGAGAAGCCTCAGTACCTCAGAACAGTAATGAAGAGAAGAGAAAGGTGGCTTCAAGGCCATACTTCTAGTACCAGTAGGGGGTAACCTGTCTCGCGAAGTACCCACGCCACCGCTGGGAGACCCTGGGACAGATACGACCCATGAGAGGGCCACACCCAGGGGAGAATCACGTGCATGGTACGAGAGAAAGGTAGATACGCTCCCAGGGCGAGTGACTAGAGGTTGCGGCGCATGAGTTGGCACCCAGAAAGTCACCCCCTTTGCGCCAGATGCACTCCAAGAAGGAGGACTTACACGATGGATTATCCCTAAGTTGGGCTACGATGCTGTAAGGCCCTCCACGAAGTGTAGCGATCAAGTCAGAAGAACACACAGCAGAAAGCATTGAAACATCAAGGTATATCAGTTTCCCTGAAAGTTTGCTAAGGTACGCGTTAATTTAGTTTACGTTTCGAACGCTTTAAAGCACTTTAAATGCTTTAAATGCTTTAAATGTTTTAAGCATGTTGAACGTTTTTATACGCTTTAAATGCGCTTTAAGACGCTTTAAATGCTGGAGGTGTTTAAAAGGGGCTTTAGACGTTTGAGACGAGGGGCGAGTTTGGACCTAATTCTCACAGTTTTACACACACAGAGAAACCCTAGTTGCACTGTTGGCGCACCCACTGTACGCACAGGCAGTTAGGGCAGAAAGCACTAGTTATTCAGTTACTCAGTTTTTGGACCACCTTCAGAACATCCATTCACGGTGTTTCGATACGGAGGTGTGTCCCTTTGATGTTTCTTGCCTTTGTCGCCCCTTTGTCCACTTCTTTTCAGGTACTCACGGACGGAGCAGAACGAAGGTGCCCCAGCTCGCGAGGACAAGCCACGCACAAAGATGCATCCGGTCAACCGGCCGGAACACTACACTTGTTTTGGATGTGGTAAACAGGGGCACATTAAGGATGAATATCCAAGAAATGTGAGCAAAGAGAAAGGGGGTTACAAGAAGTATAAGAAGAAAGGCAAATCATGAAGAACATACAATGATATTCATCTTCAAGTTCTTCATCAAAGGATGATGAGGAAGCAAATATTTGTTTCATGGTAAAGAAAGAATCTGAATCAAGCAGTGTAAGTTCAAGCTCTTCCATTAATGTTGAAAATTATAGCCAACTTCTTGAGGACTTCAATAAGACTCATAAAGAAGCTAATAGGTTGACCCTTTTGAACAACCGGTTGAAAGGTTTAAACAACTGGTTGGAAAATCGAGTCAAGACTTTGGAAGAAGAGTTGAGCCATTCAAAAACAGATTTTGAAAGTTTGGAAATGATTTACAAAAACTCTTCTTGCAAGTGTGATTCTAGCTTTTGTGAAAATTGTGAATCACTTGAAAAGAAAGGTCACTACCTTTTAAAAACCATGTACAAGTTTTCCAAAGGCCATTCCAATCTTGAAACTATTCTTGCTTCTAAAAAATGTGTTTTTGGCAAGGCTGGGTTGCAGTTTAATCCAAACAGCAAGAACATATTTGTTTCAAAACCTGTACCGGCCAGTCCTCGGGCGGCGTTGACCACTAGTAATGATGAGGCCACGTAAGCTAGGTCCCACGAGCAGCGCATGCCAGTGTTTCGAGGGGCACGTGAGTCAAGGTGTCGAAGAGTGGTCAGAGGTCGATCACCAGGATGTGCTGATGTGTCCTCAACAGTGTAGAGAGGTCGGACATCGGTGATTTGAACAACAGAGCTGAGCCATGAGAGGTGGATCCCAGACCACCCACCAATTATCAGTTAGGGAAAAGCCTAGATCACGAGGGGCCCATGCGTGCGCTGTTGATGACGCGGTCACGCGTAAAACAAGTAGAGAGCCACTGGAAGAGATACGACCCGAGAGGGTCACGTTCCAGGGGTGAGTTGCATGCATGGCACGTGAACAACTAGGGCATTCCAAGGAAGGATGGCCCCAGAGATTAGGTACACAAGGTGGTACCCAGGTGGTCATCCCGTCAGAGGTTGCACTCCAGTAAAGGAGCCTTACGCTTTAGATTGCCCTAAGAGTGGGTGATAGCGGCGCTAAGGCACACTCTTAGTAAACCTAATTATGGTTGGCAAAATCAGTGGAAACCCTAGAGTATATAAAGGGTAGTATCAAACCTAATAAGACACACGCGATTCATTCATAACAGTTTTTACACAGAACACACAAATACACATAGGGCTTTTTACAGCTCACATTGGTGTTTCCTAGCCCTACACTGCCTTGAGTGTCGGAGTGCAAACGACCTCTAGGGCGTCCTTTGTCTTTGCAATTTCAGGTGTTTGATCGAAGGAGGGCACGGACGAAAGCAGAGATACTTGGACGTGTGATCGTCGTAGGCGCGCGAAGGCAATCGGGTCAACCGGCAGGAACAAAACCTTTTCCAAGTTTCTTTGAAAAACAACATGTTGTTTACTTAGGGGTGTGTCTAGTTTGTATGCTCACCCCCTCCATGGGCTTTCTAGACCAACCTTGGTAAATTTAGAGGTTTTTTAGAAACTCTAAGTTTACCTAGGCTGGTGTTTTAGGTGCCAAAATTAATTCTAAGAAAAATTACAAATAAAGTTCCTATGATAATTTTGACAAGAAATTAAAGTCTACTCTACACTAGAGTTTATGACATGTAGAATGTGTCCTCTTGATCCCTCTTTGACCATAACTCTAGTGGTTGCCTCAATTTCACATTTTGGTGGCCTTTCAATGGGTTGGTGTTGGGGCCTTTTAATGGACTTTATATCACTTTCACTAGATTTAGAAGAGTGATTTGACATGACTAAAGCTTTGTGTTTAAAAGTATTTTACCTCAAGAAAGAAAAGGAAAGTAATGAAGGTATCAAGTAATGAAGGTAGCTTTCCAGGAAAGAGAGGTGGATCACTAGGATCTCTTAAGTACCAAGTCTTTCCTTGCCAAAACCTATCCCTCAAGACTTCACACAATTCTTTTTCTAAGTAATTCACTTAGATCACGATTAGGAATTAATCTTGCAGGTGATTCGATCGTCGAAGGACTCGCCACGTCAAACTCCGTCTTCCGCAAATACGTTCCAAGCACCTCTCAAAGAACTCCAAGTGAACCTGCGAAACACAACAAACGGCGCCTCTAGCGGCCGATTGCACTCCGACGCTCAAGTCAGTCAAGCAAGACCACCAAGAACTAAGAACTAGGAATCTCAGCGAGACTCGTGTGCGCTCTGTGATTCTCTCTTTCTCTCTGTGTGTAAAGCTAGTAACTTGCCCAAATGAATCTTACCTTTTTCTGCATGAGCGTGGAATCCCTTTATATACTCTGCGGCGCGCCTAAGTTATTCGTGTACGAGGTAACTTAGCGTGTTTCTTTTACTAGGTGTCCCGTGCAACCTCAGCGTGCGTACCAGGTGGGCTTGGCTAAGCGCATGTACCTGGCGTCACCTACTGTGCGAACGATCACCTCTGCTTTGCACCATGCACGTTATGGGTTAAGAGAGCACCAATCACCGACTGGCTGCTAACTCTCTTAGGCCACTCTCATGCGCGGTATTACAAAGCACATAACTTCTCCTTTCTCTGACACTTCGTCACACAAGGCTCGTATGCAACGCTCTCGCCGGGAATCGCCTCTCGCTCACGGCTTGACTACACGTGACACGACCGATCCTAATCACGACCACCACCTGATCACCGATCACCCTCCCGGGCGACCCTCTCTAAGACACATCAGCTTCCCTGGCCCACGTGTCCCACTAAGAATGGTCCACGTGGCTATCCGTTGCTGACGTCACCGACTACCGATGACCGACCGGATCAGGAATGAAATGTCAATTTTTATGCAAAGGAAAACAATGCAAAGAAATTAAAAAATGCAAATCAAGTTTGACAATACAAAACAAGTAATTAAAGTAAAGCAATTAACTAAGCACAAAATAAAGATTGCTAACTACAAAGCTTTAAACTAGACGATTCCTAAGGTGAGGCTTCTAGACACTTGGAGCCATTGAAGACACACTCACCATCTACAGGTGATTAATCCACTAATTAATCAAGGTTAAATGTAATTACAACTCAAAGAAATACAATGAAATTGAATTACACAAAATAAAATTCAGATTTCCTAATCTATGCACTCCTTGGCTTGTGATTGATCTTCCTTGTTGTGTTCTAGAAAGTATATGTATTTGTATTTGCTGCAGCTCCTTGCCTTAACCTCTTATGGTTAGCCAATTAAAACTTCAAAACAGTACCTACTAAGTAGGGATAGACTCACCATAAGGTCAATTCCACTTAACAAGCACCAATTGAATTTTATCCACCAACAATTTAGAGGTCAAGAAATGAAAGCAAGAAACAATTAGAATTTTAAAACAGGACAACAGCAAATGGATTTGAATTATAAGACACAACTTAGAAATAAATTTGAATAATATTGGACAAGCAATAAAAATAGGCACTCAACAAAGGATGGCACACAAAAGGAACCTAAAGAAAGGCACTAGCATTGATTAGAAAAACCAAAACAGCACTACTGGAAAATTCAGGTTCACAAAGTGTGACTTAAAATATTTATGCTGAGCTGGCTATTTTGAATTTGATTCTGAAATTTTAACCACAAACGATTCATGGTCTTAGCAAACTTTTGGCGATGGAATCACACCAAAACTATGTGATCCGATCGGTCATCGGTAGTCGATGACGTCAGCAGCAGAGAACCATGTGGACCGTTCACAGGGTGACACGTGGACCAGGTGGCAGAGAGGTCAGGGAGGCGATCGCCAAGAGCGGTGATCGGGGGTCAGTGACCAGGTGATCACCGACAGGTCAGGCGGCAGAGAGGTCAGGGGACAGATCATCCAGAACGGTGATCGGTGGTCAGTAGCCAAGTGGCCACCAACAGACCAGTTCTCAGACTAACGCCTGGGGGCAGAACGCGAGAAGCAAATA
>Ga0123342_1009910_pt1 | contig 11144 bp, 6 predicted proteins | sample Turbeawhitnodule_FD_89960 | JGI IMG/M metagenome (GOLD analysis project Ga0123342, IMG submission 89960) | Root nodule microbial communities of legume samples collected from Mexico - Turtle bean Mexico white nodule | ecosystem: Host-associated > Plants > Roots > Nodule | place: Mexico: Nepantla... | reverse complement strand
CTATACATAAGATTAGCTTCCGGATTATGTAATCCGGAAGTCTTTTTTTCCGATGTGTTATTAGCTTTCGGATTGCATAATCCGGAAGTCTTTTCTAAATATGAAATTGACTTCCGAATTATGCAATCCGGAATTTATCCGGATTACTTAATCCATAGGTTTATTATTTCAAATCCAAGGGGTGAAAAAGAAAGGATAAAATGGTATTTTCATATTTAGTATGGGGTGGCACAAGAAGGTATGGAGGTGTAGGAAGAAAGAGTCGAGATGCTGTTATCCACTTATTGGGCCATAAAAGTTCCATGGACTTTCACGAAACGGATCTGGCTGTTTTAAAAGCCCAAGAGAAAAAAAACATTTATTGGTTGAGATTTTTTTCCGAGCGTGCCTACTAAACTCATGTATTGTTAGGAGATAAGACTTTGTAGGGGTGAACATGGATTAAAAATCCAATCCTAATTTAATTTAAATCCAAAGAAAGAGATTGAAATTAAATTCAACTTCATATTTTTAAAAATATTTAAAAAATTCATATATTTATATGTAGATAATTAAATTGGATCTTAAGTTTAGATATATATTTTCAAAAAGAAAATGATCTGGAGGTGTATAAATTAGTTTGACATTGATTTTAAAATTGATATTTTAAACCAGTTTTAAATTTGAAATAATTTAAAATTATTATATATTTCCAAGAATAATTTTAGAATGAAAAGTTGTTGAAATGTTTCATATTTGATAAAATGTTCAATTAATTAACAAGTTTTAAACAAATAATATTAGGTAAAAGGTGAATGAATATATTACTTGAATGATGTACATATCTAATTTTATTAGTATTTTTTTTTTATCTTCATAGTTATTACGAAATTGAATTAGGTGATATATATATATATATATATATATATATATATATATATTCTGTTAAATCGTATTTTATATTTTTAATTAATATTTATTTAAACGATAACATTTATTTATATATACGTGTAGATTTCATATAAATATATTTCACGTTATATTATTACTTTTTATTTATTTAATCATATCATATTACGTATTATTAGGTTGAAAAATGTTTGGTGTCCCCTAAAAACACACACACACATATATATATGCTATCTTTGATTTTAAATTATTTTTTATTTTAAATTATTTTAGATTTTACAATCAATTTTGAAATAAAAAGTAATAAATATGAAACTGATTTAAAAATATTTAAACTGTTTTCTTTTAGAAAACATAATTTTTTTATTTTCAATAATTATTTGAATTTGGATTAAAAATATCCAAACTACCTTTCTTTAGAAATTAGAAATTTAGTTACAATTCAAGTTATTTAGATTTATAATAATGTGGGTTAGTTGAGTAACGAAACAGATAATATTTTATAGATTTTTTTTTGCCTACCCTAAGACTTTGGTTTATTCATATTAGACCATTTTTTTTCTAAATCTTATAAGTTAGTTTAGAATCATTCAAAGGAAAATTGAATTATGTTTATTTATGCAAATATAAATATTATTATTATTATTATTATGTAAGTCTATATTATTTATGTCGTATTAAATTTTCAACACAATATTTTAAAATATCTATATCTGCTTTTTTTTCTGATTGATATATAAGTTCGAGCCATAGTTTTATCTATTTATTTAAAATGCTTTATTATCAGTAGTTAGACTTTTGAATTAAGCCATTTTAAAAAAAAAATACACTAAGTTTTGTAAACAAATTTATATAAAATAAATAACTTAACTTCCAACATAAATCAAGGTCATTTATTAAGGTTTTTTTCTCTCTTTAAAGTGTCTCAATTTGTAAAGTCGAATTCGTCCCAATCAATTTTCTTCTTTACTCAACTACCTACTTTCTTTTTTTGACTACGAACTCGACTACCTAATTTGATGTAAAATAATATATATATTAATAGAGTGGTTTTTTTTTCTGTACACAAACTCTTATCATTTTAATTTTTAAGTAACGAGTTATTTAAAAATAAATAAATAAATAAATAAGAGAATATTATTTAAAAATAAAAAATAATTAAATAATTGAACAATTTTATTTTTGAATAAAAATAAATAAATAAGTTTGTATGTTTTTTCAGTTGGATTGTTTCAACTCCTATCACCTCAACGTGATGAATTTCGTTGACGTGGAAGAAACTTCTGTGCTTTCCAATGACTACAATGCACAAAATTTCAAATCTAATTGATTCTATACTGTGTTCATAATCGATTCAATTTTTCTCATGTTATTCACTAAAATTATTTAATCGATTTTGATTTCAAATGATCTATTAAATTTCATTCAAATCACAAAGATTCTAAATATTCTATTATAGTTCTATTTAATCAATTAAAATCATCCTTTAGATACATGAAGATAAAATTATAATTTAATTTACATACTTTATATTTATTTTCAAATTAATGAAAAATCACAGAAATTTTACATTATGTCTCTAGTTTAATTGTCATTAACCTATTTTTCTATTGAACAATTTCTTTTATTCAATTTTTTTTATCAACTTAATTTTATTGTTTTTTTTTTCTATTTCCTTCCGATTAATCACAATAGTGTTAATACTTGATGAAATATAATATTAATAAAAACAGTTATGGATATTTTTAGTCTTAAATTTTGAGTTATAAGAAAATTTCATTTTTAGTATGATAAAAAAATGTAAAACTACTTCATTGATATATATTATTTTAATTATGACGTGATATATATATATATATATATATACATTAATTAAGAATTTGTGTTATTCTTTTTTGCATCAATATATAATAAGATGTAGAAGTGAAAGAAATGAGAAGAGAGGTGATACAGACCAACACGTTCAAAGATTTTGAGGTGTTTTGGTATGTCATCACCAGAATTCAAAATGAGTTTTGTCAACTTGTCGACAACCATATCAATTGTTTTTTGTTAATATGCACAAACAAATTGATTAATATTATACTTGAAGAAGACAAAATTTTAATATATAAAGTTGAGGAAAACAAAATTTTAATTATAATTAAGTAGAAAATAAAAGTATTCATTATGATGAAATTAGGCATTATATTAAAACAAATAAACATAAAATACGTATACACTATAAATAAATTATTAAATAATAATTAATATAAAAACTATAAATAATTAGTGGTCACACTTATAGGTGGTTAAGCTCGTCATGTGCTATATTGAATGAGTAGTACATTATTCAAATAGTCACTGTAATGAAAAGTCCAAATGATTACGGTCTTATCTATAAGTGTAACAATCCAAAAATAATGACAATTTAATACAAATCGTCTTCTAATCAATAATTAGATAACATAACTCAAGTAACACAAATATACCACAAAGAAGTCACCAAAATCAACTATCGTTATTCTCTTAGTGGTTAATAAAAAAGGAGTACACTCTTTAATAGATATCAAATATTACATTAATGTTACACAAATAATTAAGTGTTGTAAAAAACTCAACTAGTACACCCAAAACATGTAGCGTGAACAATCATGGGATAAGATAAAATTCTTTATCTTAATAATTTTTTTTTACAGGAAACAACTCTTCACAAATTGATTCATAACTTAAAAGAAAATATCTATATCAACCACCATGACATCAAATTTATATTTGACTAATCGTTTATTTGTTTAATTTCATTTTTATTTTTCATTCATGTGAAATTTCAATTCCTCTTTAACTAATATTCAAATATTTTTTATTCATTCTACTTTACATTTTAAAAAAATTATATGGAAAAATTATTAATATAAATAAACTAAATCCTAGATAATACATTTTTCCAACCTAGTTTTCAATTTATATATTATACAAATATCCACTTTGTTTACATTCATAAACCTCACTACTATACAATAATGCTACTTCAAAAATTATTTACTTTCTTTTCTATCAATATTTCTAAAATATTTTTTCCAATTCATGAATATTTCATTTAAAATAATGATTATACACAACTCACAAATTTCAACTATATAAACAAATTTCCAATCATTTTTTACAGGTCTTTCTTTCCTTTACTTATTCATAAAGTTTACTTATAGATTTTTTAAAAAACATATTTCCTTAAAATATGAGAACTTTAAAATTCTTTATTTTTTTTCCACAAAATTTCTCTTGCTTAAAAAATGATCTACTTTTAAATATTTCTTTATTTATTTTTTTCACTTCTCCAAATAATTAAATCTTATACACTTATTAATTCTAATTAATTATTATTATTTGTCCTCTTCGTATTATTTAATAAATTAAAATGAAAAAAAAAATCAAAATTCAACTCTCCAAAAATTAAATTCTACAAAAAAACATGTCACGCTCATAAATACTTTGTATATTATCTTATTGTGGGAATAGAAAGCATTTGAGTGAAAAATTCTACGTTGGTAAGGTGACAACAAAAGTGATTGCGTCACTAACTGCTAAAGTCTAATTAATTGAATAAAAAAAATGGGAGGAAAAAGAGAAGTAGAAGAATCTTGGATAAAATTGGAATAAGAAATGGTGTGAGGATAAGTTTAAATTATTATATATTAGACTCTTGGAAGTATAAAGGTACAATAATGTTGGTGGTTGCATTTTAGAATGGTTGGCCAATTTAGAAGTGATTTTCCCTTTCATTTTCATTACTATCGATCTCATAAATGTTACGTCACGCAAACACTTGCCTTCCTCTTTCTACTCAAGTGCCATCCAAAGTGCCTTCCCACTAACAATGCCTTTTGCCTCTCTCAATCATCATTTTCTTTAGATTCTCATACATTTTTGTTTCCTGCAAACCACAAATGTCAAAGGGGACACAAGTTTTTAAAAAATATATGAAAGAGAACACTAGTTTTTAATCTAGATACCTCTCTATTTAATTTAGATCAGAGGGAAAAAATTAATTTAAAATTAACTTTTCTTAATTATGAAATGTGGAACCCATATAAAGCTAAAATTTGTGTTTTTTTTGAAATCACACAATCTAATATAAAAGAATATTTTAAATTGTATAATTTAAAATGTAAATTTTATATTTCATGGTATATAAAAAATGATAAAAAAATAATGTAGATTTATTTCACTTTTTTGGTAGAAAATATATACAAGTATATTAAGACTTTCTTTTCAAATTATAAATTAATTATGTGATGATTCACTTAAATTTTATAATCATGAAGTAGAAATATTTTTTAGAGAACAAAATAATTAGTTACAATAGTAACTAAATTAAAAATATTTTAAAAATTAAAAAAAATGATTTTTAAATTAATTTATATTATTGTTAAATAATTTTTAAATTTATATCTAATTAGCAACCAATGTTTTAACTACCAATTATTTAGTTTCTAAATTTGGTAGCAAAAACCTTGGTGCTAATATACCAATTTAGAAACTATTTAATAATAATAAAAATTAATTTAGAAACCAATTTTTTATTTAGTTTTTAAAATTATTTCTAATTTAATTACTATTACACCTAATTATTTTAGTTTCTAAAAATTAATTTCTATTTTATGATTTTTTTTAATGACAACCGCGTATAATTTTCATAATCATTATTTTCTTAATATATAACACACTATTAAATTATCTAAAAATATAATTCTAATTATGAATTTGACAATCTAGAGACTAAAAATTTGTGTTGAAAAATGAACTAAAATAAAAAAAGAATTTATATACAGATTTTATCTTGGAAACTGATTAAGTAAGCTGAAAGTACACTAAATTCAAATATAAAATCCACATAGATACTTGAAAATGAATATAAGATACAATGAGAGGACAGTTTTGGTTTTATAATGTTCTATTCTGACGTCATTTACTTGTTAGACTACTATCCATAAAAAAAAAATACTGTACTAGTGTTCGGTCACGTCAGCAATATTCGTTTCTTTTGAGTAAAATATAATTTCAGTAGAATAACTATAGAGACAGTCTTCTTAATAAAAAATGAAATATCTTAATTCAATGAATTTAGCTTTGTTAAATGTCATGTTAAGTGTACATATACAACTAATTTTTTATCAATATATTCACAATTTTATGAATTTTAAATAAAATTAAATGTTGTTTTGTGGAAGTTATTATTGACACTGAAAAAAGGTTGTTGTAATTATTATGGATGACGTGAATAATTATGTGGGGGAACTATTCTTTACGATACTTATGCAAATACTTTTTAGACATTTTATATTATCCACTGTAAAACGGGGAATTCATAACTGTAAACTTGTAATTAATTACTCTTATCAATGATTTAATATTAGGGTTATTTGTTGCACAAACGTTGCTTGCAATGCGATTTAGTTTGTTTTTAATTAAAAATATATTCAAATTAAATATAGAAATTATATGCAGTTGAATTTAAATAGAAAAAAATAAACTAAATCAAATTAATTTATTCAGTTTAGTTTAGATTGACTTTACAGTTTTATTGTATAAATCTTTATTATTATCATTTTACAAAAATAATTAAGTTAGAGATAAAAAATCTTATAAATTAAAAATATTGATATTTAAAATCTATTAATAACAAAAATTTATAAATTAATATGTAACTATTAACTATTTTAGATTATATATTAATTATTAGGTTAATTAAATAATAAATTAAAATATAAAAGAGTTGGTAGTTAAAAGTTTAGTAACTAATGTTATATATAAATTTATAAACTTTTATCAATAATATAAATTATTTTAAATATTAATAATTTTTGTAATTACTACTTTTACCTACTATAATCAATCCAATCAACTCACTCAACACTTCTATAATGCATTGATATATTACAACGTCTAACATTGTTACAAACAATAAGTATTCTATCCACTACATCAGTTCACACCATTTTGGTTAGTATCACAAATGCAAAGCCAATTTTTGAAATGAAACAAACAATCCTTAATCAATTCATTACAAAAACAAGCAAGTTCTATGTTTCCGTTTCAATACATGTATCCTATCTACATCTCTGCCACCACAAATTCATATTGTTAATGTAAGAATTTTTAACACGAGGACGTAGAACATTTGTTCTTTATGGCAACAAAACATGCTTTCAAAGTTCAAGTCAAAATAATGACACATATTCATGAACACAATCACACCCAACCTCTTCAACGTCTTTCTATGAAATGGAGAAAAAGTTGAATAATTATTTGAAATTAAAGTGATGTTATAATGAATAAAAATATACTACGCGATTTGAAATTGATATTCAAGTTATCGTTTTCTTTATTAAGAACATTATTTTCTCTTCAATATAAAAAAACAACTTTTATTATTGACCATAATTTTCTATGCAAAGTAGCATGACCATTTATCCTAGTAATGTTAACTCCACATTGACATCTCTAATGTTGTATCGATGTAGCAATCTTGAAAGTATAGTCACAATTATCTTAAAATTATACTCTATTAAACTATTTGAAGTTTCTTATATAAAATAATATGTTGACGAATTTATGATTTAAAATTATTAAATAGAATAGCCTAGGACTAAAATAGATATAATTACTTTATTTATAATATAAAAGATATAAATTAAGCATTATCTAAACCTTAAACCATACTTTTTTCTTCTTCTCCTCAAATCCATTATTTTTTCTCTTTCTCTCAAATTGATCCTAAAATCCAAACAAATCCTAAGTGATGAGATGATATTACTGTAAAGTACTTAATTAATTTAATGTTTAAAGTGGAAAGGCCCCCGATTTTTTTTGTATCTGATGGAACTTAATAAAATCCAGAAAAAGAAAAGTTAAGAATAAAAAGGGTAAACCATTGAAGATGCTGAGAGGAATTTATCCAAAGATGATTTTTCTGTACACAAAGTTGTTCTCCCATTGGCGTAATCGTAAAATGATGTCAGCAAGTGAGCCCCACCAATCTGCAGGATCTACCTGGTGCGCACATTAGTGGTAGTGGAAATGTGACCACCATCATGACTACGATGATGCTTTCGTATTCGTGTATGTGTGTGTGAAACCCTTGACTCTGTACCACAACACAAATCACACAACATCAGCAAACAAAAACAGACACGCACAAAAATACCACCCTCTCTAATTTTCAACACACCACGTCTCCCAGACAATTTAATATTTCATTAGACATTTTAATAGTTATGTAATTATTTTATGCTGTACGATATTATCCAATTATATGTAATTAATTTAATAATAGTAAAATCTCATGATTAATATTTTTACTTTTAGATTGTAATTTAATCTTCGTAAACTTAATAAGAAATATCTTATCTTCTTAATTTTTTATTATTTTCTTATATTATGATGGGAGATTAGGGTGGATAATGGCTTGGTTTGGGATTTTGGTTGTTTTTGGGTGGTGAGTCACAAAGCTAGAAAAACAGCTTCAAAACACAGTATTTCTCAAAGTAGCTTTCAAAGGTTTGGGTCATTAAAATAAAGAATTTTCCTTTTCTTTTCTTGTAATTTTAAAATTGAAAGATTTAACTGCCGAGGAAAACGAGGAAGGACCAGATACTACATAAATACATGACAGCTCTTTATGTTTTTGTTTTTTTGAAGTAGTTGCTTGTGTTGTGCGCTTTCTATGATCACCTTCACCGGTACTTTCTTTCTTCTCTTGCTTCTATAATCATTTTTTGTTTTTCTCTTTCAAAAAGTGTGCATACCGGTTTTGGCTTTGCTTTCACGTACGTACCAACACTTATGATTTTGGTTGTTGCCCTTTTTTGGACGAGGACTAGTAAGTAAGTATCCTAGAATCTATTGTGCGTTTTTTTGCTATCTATCTATCTTTGAACAAATTACAAAACTAAAACGTGGATCAGTCAAAAGAATTGATGCGTACTTTCTGCTGCTTTCTGTATTTGTGATCATCTCTACTTTCTTCACACCCAAAGTTTGTATTTGTTTACCATATGTTTCTCCCTTGGTTTGCAATAAAATTAAGAAATTTGTCTCCTCTGTCCTTCACCCCCTGTTCAAAAAGTTTAAAACAATTGTACCCCACTGCTTCATTCTGGCTACCCTTTTGTGTCCTTTGTCACCTAAGCAAGAAAATTAATAGTATGTTTGGTTCCATGATTCAAACACAATTTTAAAATACTAATAGTGATAATTTCTACGTTTATGATTCTTTTTTCCCCCAATGGGTTTTAAAACACGCTATACATTCTAGAGTGTATTCAACTCAAACAAACTATTTGATGTCACAAACTTTTCCTCTGCTTCAGCTCTTACCAAACACAATCGTCCAAATTTATGGCATATCCAGTGGGGATTTAGTTGTTTAATTAGTATTTCTTAAAATGCTCCCATCTCCTACTTTCATTTAATCCTGCTTCTAGATTGGTCACATCACAATGGAGGCTTGGAGATTTCTTTATTCTTCTGTTCTTACTAATCAAATTGACATTTTCTTTTCTACCCTGGTATGATTCCTTTTGATCAACTTCACTTGTTAATGTTGCATGCAAAAATATGATTAAGAAGTGTATGAAACAGTGCTACCATAAGGTTTCTTTAGTTGTATTCTTTCGTATAACATGGTAACAGCGGCACATTTCTGCACCTTACAACAATTTTCTTATGTTGCACACGTGTCAGTCTTTAAATTTCTTCCATTCCAATTCTTATTTGTTTTCTTTTTGCTTTCTGATTGTTTATTATTAAAATCTAAGTGAAATGTGCTTCTTTAATGCGTTTTATGATTGACTGAATTTTGAATCGTTTTATTAATTCTTAACAGCAGCATCTATATATGTATATGCATTGAATTGTTGCATCGATTAGTTCATAGAGCATGGATGCTTCATCCTCACAGTTTGTTTCCACAAGAAGAATGGAAGTGTATGATCCTATCCACCAACTTAGCATGTGGGAAGAAAATTTCAAAAGTAATGCTAATACTTTAACTGCATCCACCTCCATAATTGAAGAGCTGGACATGAAGTTAGATAATCAAGTTCAGGTGCAAGTAAGTTCACAAAATTTATACGTTTTCTTTGCAAATGATAATGCCTATTTTGTCTACTAATAAAGTTCTCTTTTGCTCTTGAATACCTAGTCAGAGGAGATTTCTCATGGAATATTTGGAACATCTGTGAACTACAACCAAGATCATAATAGACTAGCTGATAAGGTAAAACCAGGTTCTGTAGAACCCCTTTTTCCTAAAACAGCATAAAGGGGTTATTCTTCGAAATATTACTAATTTTGAATGGTTTGTACACTTATAACCGTTAAGTTCTAACTGTCTCAGAATACAGATACTTCTGTCCTTAGCTTCTCAAGAAGTTTCTTTTACTAGGAAATTTATATACTTAATGCCATACTTAGATATACTCTCACTTTGGTGGCCACATTCTATTGGGTGTTGTTTAATGTGATAAGTTTATTTAAGCCATTTCAAACAATAGACTTAATCTTAGTGATATTCAAGCGTGGAAGCCACACCATGTACTCTTTTCTTCTGCCTCCATCTTTACCTTTATGTAGAAATTGAGTGACATCAGAAAGTATTTTAGACCCTTGGACTCTAAGGAAACTGCATATGCACTGCAAATTAAGAGGTCCTCTGCTTCACAGTTTTGAATGTCTGACTTGTATTCATAACTTTTTTCTTCTTTTATGCTTATATGGTGAAAAAAGAAGCAATTTAACATGTTGAAACATGCAGACACAAAGGCGTCTTGCACAAAATCGAGAGGCTGCTCGGAAGAGTCGTTTGAGGAGAAAGGTTTGAAGATTTATGCATCGAAAGATATACTAAGCATGCAACAAGTGTTTACATATACTAATATCATGTGATTTCTGATGTTTTTTCACAGGCATACGTTCAGCAGTTGGAATCATGTCGTTTGAAGCTGATGCATTTAGAGCAAGAGGTAGATCATGCTAAACAACAGGTGTTTACTCATGGATCAATTTATATAGTTCCATTTTTTTCTTTTTCCCTCTTCTCTTGTGAATCTCTCTTGAGGCAACACAACTGCAGGGATTGTATATTGGTGACGGATTGGGTTCTAATAATTTGGGTTTTGCTGGCTCTGTAAATTCAGGTTTGTAGTTATTAAGCTGCTAGTGCTAGATAACTCTTGATTTTTCATTTAAATGTGATTATTACTTATTACATATCT
>Ga0123342_1009909_pt1 | contig 11145 bp, 14 predicted proteins | sample Turbeawhitnodule_FD_89960 | JGI IMG/M metagenome (GOLD analysis project Ga0123342, IMG submission 89960) | Root nodule microbial communities of legume samples collected from Mexico - Turtle bean Mexico white nodule | ecosystem: Host-associated > Plants > Roots > Nodule | place: Mexico: Nepantla... | reverse complement strand
TTTTTTTTTTTTTTTAATATTTATATATATATTTTTTTATTTTTTTATATCTTTTTTGTATTATATATATATATATATATATATATATATATATATATATATATATATATATATATACACTTATCCTTCATATATGTACTAATATAACCGCATATATATGTCAATTTGTTTGTTACCAATACAAAATGGCTTCCCACATTTCTATAATCGAAGCCCTGTTTGAAATTATACTAAAGAAAACAAAAATTTGAGGTGTCCCAATTTTTTTTTAAAATCTAACCAACCTACTTACAAAAACAGAAACCTCACAAACTTGAACAAAAACTATGTTGTCTAGATAACAATATACAGATAATGTAAACATTAGTACATCCTTTTAATATATTCACTGGTGCAAAAATATTTACAATAGTGACTATTTTATATTTACAACGGCAATTAGTTAGTCACATCTCTTGTACACATAATCTTGAATCGAAGAGATAAGAATGCGGCTATTTAGTCGCATTCGTACATGGAATTTATAAATGCGGTTATGGTAAATAGCCGCATTCTTATTTAAATTTGTTAAAACAAATTAAAACCCTAAACCCTAAGGCAGCAACGACAGCGACAACAACGACGGAGCAAATACAGCATAGCAAAAATCCAAACAGCAGGCAATGGAGCAGTGATGACCTTTGCCAATACAAGAAAACCAACAGATAAGAGAAACGAAAAAATATTTATAAACCAATGGTGAAGAAGAAAGAGAACACGAAACGAACTTACAATGACACAAAAAAAGATAATGAAGGCTCGCAGAAGACAAGAGGAAGTACGAGAACAGAAACAAAAGAGAAAATGAAACACCAGATAACCCTTTGTCAATGCAAGAAAACAAAGAAATAAATGAAACGAAAAAAAATTATAAACCATTGGTGAAGAAGAAGGAGAGCAGATCGAAACGAACTTACAATGACACGATAACACAATGAAGCTCGCAAAAGAAGAGAGGAACACTAGAGCAGAAACATTTTGAAAACATTTTGAAAACATAAAAGCTTAAGTGGCGCATTTCAGAATTAGGGTAAAAAATGATTTAAAAATGCGGCTATTACTAAGTTAATTTCAAAAATGCCACCGCGTTTTAAATGACAGCGACTGACCCAAAAACCTATTAAATAAATAGTTGTTGTTTATACATTTTGTTCTAAAGATTAGTGTTTATATATATATATATATATATATATATATATATATATATATATATATCTTCAAAATATATATTTGATTTTCACTCAACTAGTCTCTCTCTCCTAAGTTGCATTATATTTTTCAAACTCTAGCATTGCACATCGAACATGGTTCTGAATATGAATATAAATGTCAAAGAATTAGATAGCAATTGTGAAATAGATAACATTAACACAATTTTGTCAACCCATATTAAGATATATCTAAGATGTATTTCGTAATAAATATTTGATCGATAATGTAGTAGTTGATGTTTTCATACTTTTATATTATCACCAACGGTTACGTAAATTTTACATATTAAATATTTTTTTATAGTTTAGCAGTGAAGAAACATGTTTACGATGTGCTTTAAGTTCCAGATATATTAATTTTGGATTTTGTTGTGTTGGTCCTATATAGTATGTGCACTATTTATTAATAGCAAATATCTGATACATATATTCGAAATATGCAATAATCTAATCTTAAATTTGTTACGTAATACTATAGCTTATACTTTATATAGATGTTCTTACATTAAATATATTTTGTTGTGCATCTAGGGATGTTTGGTTGGAAAAGTTCACGCGTGTCGCGAATCCCTTAATGCTGCAAAGGTATGAACTACTTAATTATTTGTAAAAGAAATCATTTTATAGACATATAATTAATGTCTAATTTTTTAATGAAATATATCAAAAGTGGACTAACATTGTAAAATTTATCTGAATTTTACTCTGTTTTTTTCATGTGAAACAGGCAGTGAGGAAACCAACATCACCTGTCACGTAAGTGGATTTATGTTCCATTCCTATAGTTTCTTAATTGTCTTGTCATCGCTTTCAAAAATAAAAATTTCTCAAATGCTAGGGAAACCCTTCTAGCATTAGATAACTTTGCTTGAATCGTAATTTAGAAGAAAAATCCAACCCATATAATTGTTTAAATCCACAATTTATTCGGAGAATACATCAATTTCTTAAACAAATATGGTATTGAAAATTCAAGAGAGGCATGGAATGTATATTACTTAAATAGAGAGGCATGCAATGTATCTTACTTAAATAACTCAAGTGTATAATGAAAGAGTAAATGCATAAATGAGACAATTAATGTTTAATAGGTCTCATTTACCTAAAGAGTCGTGAACATTTTATACTTAACTTGTGTAATTGAAATATATCTGGTATTTGTTGAAGGGTTCAAACATTTCTATTTTTTTTTTTATGAAAAAATATCTAAGGTCATGTGTAAAATAAAGGAATAATCAAATAAAAATAGTGAGTAAGTAGTTACTTGTTGTGAGAGTCCCATCAATGGAAATATAATATAATTTCTTCTCTCTTTTTTATCAGAAAAAAAAAAGAGAATAATTAATGGAGACATTTCAAGGATCCATCAACCCTTTACAAGAAACTGAAAAGCAGTGTCACACCTAAACCACTATGAAAACTAAGCTTCAATTGCGGACTACCCAGTATAGAGTTGCGAGACCATTACATCTACCTTCGCACCGTAGTTACAAAACACTTGACTACACCACCTCATCTAAAGAGACTGTGCTCTTCCAACCCTACCTCTGCTTTGCCACTCACACATCTAACCTTTATTAATTTTGATAGACCTCATACAAACAAGAGATTCGAGACACCAATCGGAGTAAGCAAAACATGTTAAACGTACATTCACAGTTATCCATTACCATACCTTCAATTGGGCCATCGTGAAGATTTCAAGATGGTCTATATTTCTATTTATAAAAATCTTCTTATTCTTATATTTCCACAATTCTCCTACAACTGCTATCCACGTGCAAAACCAGATTTGATTAGCAGGTTCACTTTCCTTAATCATCCTAAACTATGAGAAGTGTATTTTTGGCTCATAATGAACCGTAGATGCCAAATCCACCCACTCATAACATTTTGACTAAACCAACCAAGCTACCCTGTAGGTACAAAAAAGATGTGACGTTGTTTTCGCTTCCTCCCCACACATACTACAGACACAACTCTCCAAAGTTATCCCCCCTGTTCACCAGATTTACTTTAGATGCTATTTTATCCTCCAGCACCCGCCATGCGTTCAAATGGGCTGATGGTAGGCCTTAATCCTCCAAAATCCCTCATACATATCAGATCTTTCCCCTTACTTTTCATCTTTTAAAATACTATACGCAGATTTGACTGAAAACTGTGTGGTATCACTTTCTTTCCACACCCACAGATTCTCCTTTTCCATATTGATATTCTTGCTTCCCATCAGCGTTACCAGTTCTTGCTTCTGATGCTTTTCCCAATCAAACAGACTCCTCCTCCATCCTATCTTCCATACCCACTCGAGATTGTTGTTCCACTCCCCTCTTTGTCACAGCTTGTCATCCTCGCCAAAAAAAATTGAGAAAAGCCTCGGAAACCTATCTTTTAAAAACTACCCAACCATTTGTCCTTACAAAGACTAATTTCTCTCCCATTCCCAACCTCCTAGAAAAAGTTATCCTCACAGATTCATTTCCAGTCCTCTAACCTCCAGATCTCCTTCAAGTCCCTCCACCACAAGGAGTCTAACCTGCTAATCCTTTGAGTCCTCAGACTTCTCCAACCTCCGTACTTCGATTCCAACACCTCTTTTCCACAAACCTTTTTTGTCGGTACCTAACTGCCATATCCACTTTCCTAAAAGAGCAACATTGAACTTACTTATCTCTAACATTCCTAGCCCTCCCATCTCCTTTGATTCGCAAACTTTTTTCCATGAAGCTCACACTACCTTCCTTCCTTTTAAGCCCCATCCCCATAGGAAGTTCCTCTGTAATCTCTATACCTCCTTGGCCACAATGACTGCCATTTTATATAACGATAAATAGAATAAGGATACAAAAGATAACACTTATTTAATCAGGCACAAGCGACCCGCCATAAAGATAAACTTGCCTTTCCATCTTCCTAGTCTTCTCCTTACACTCTCCACCACCCCTTTCCATTTCTTCTTTTATGACACCCCCCGACGAGCAACCCCAAATACTTAAAAGGAGTTTTCATTACCTCACAATTCAAGATAGTTGCACAACTCTGTAACAAGTACTAACTGCATCCCACCCCTCCCATGCGACTCTTCATATAATTAACCTTTAGACCTAATGCCAATTCATAACAGTTAAGCATGACCTTGATCGCAAACACACTTTGAGGATTCGCTTTACAAAAAAACAGAGTGTCATCCACATACTGAAGCATATTCATCTTTACAAACTTATTGCCAACAGTCAAACTCTGTAGCAATTATTTCTCCACCGCTTTCCTTACCACACCAGCTAATCCTTCTGCCACTATTAAGAAAAGAAATGATGATAACGCATCACCTTGTCTTAACCCCTTCCTCGGTTTGAACTCCTAAGTAGGGCTACCATTAACCAACAGAGAGATTGACGAGGATTCGAGGCAAGCTCTTATCCAATCGATCCACTTTCCACAAAAACCAAGCCTCTATAACATATAATAGATGAAATCCAAATCAACTGAGTCGTTCACCTTGTCGTACTCAACCTTGAAGAAAATACTACTTTTTCTCCTCAATCTTCTTCTAAAACTTCATTGACCACTAAAACATTGTTCATTTCCAAGAACGCAGACTGTCTGACATCTATAACTTTGTGCTAAACCTTCTTCAACCTCAAGGGCATGATTTTAGCAAAATTTTTGTACAAGCAGTCAACCAAAGAAATAGGTCTAAAATCATTTAAAAGTTGGGGATTATCCACTTTAGGTATAAGGGATATGAAAGGGGCATTCGTCCCCCTTGGCCATCTACCACTCTCCTCAAAGTTGTTCACATCTCTTATAACATCCATCTTAATCTCTTCCTAACAAAACTTTATGAATCCAAAACTAAAATTGTCAGGTCCCAAACTTTTTGAACTTTCACAACTCCACATCGCATTCTTTATTTCCTCTTTTGTAATTCTATCTACCAGCATACCATCTTCCAAGAGAATGGCTGTACCGATTCGAGATGTGACAGCGGGTCAGTCAATAAAGCTGCCAGTTCGTCTGAGATACTGGTGAAAACTGCATTATCAAGCCTGACTTGAGACCTAGCACCTCCACTAAACATGTCCTTAAAGAAATCCCTAACCTTCCCTTTTACCATCATTTGATCTTCATAACATTGACCGTTTTCTCTCAGCTTGTTGATTCCGTTTCTTGACCTTCTCCACTTAATAACTGAATGAAAATACCTAGTATTCAAATCTCGCTCCAACCATCTCTAACGAGCCTTCAGTTGTAGTAGAAGTTCCTGACTGTGCTTGGTTCTTCTTTGTTCTGCCAAAAGCATCCTCATTTCTTCCCTCCCTTCCTCATCTAACTCGCTTTCATCGTCCCTTCAGTCTAGATCTTGAATTCTCCTCTAAACTTCTTCCCACACCTGATTTATATTCCCAAAGCTTTCTATGTTCCACACTTTTAGATCTTCTTTCAACTTCTTCAGCTTTTCGTTGAAGACAAAAATCCCACAGCCCTGCACCTCATAGCTCTCCCACTTGGTTCTGACAAAGTCTTTAAACCTTCCATCTTTTTTCCATACATCTAAACTCCTGAAAAGTTTGGGGCCTCAATCTGTGGAGTTTGTTTTTAACACCAAAGCACAATGATCAGACACCGATCTACCAAGAACAACTTGCTTGCTATTTGGCCATTTATCCAAGCACTCCCATGAGACTAAAATCCGATCTATTATGCTTTTCACCATCCCATTCGATTTATACCACGTGAATTTTCTCCCCATCATCAGGATATCAAATAATTTCGTTTTTTCAATGAAATCATTGAACCTTCTCATCTCCCTACTATAATCCATGTTGGTGTTCACGCTTATCCTCTCACCTAATCTCCTAATAAAATTGAAGTTACCAACCACACACCAAGTCGTAGAGATTTGCATCCTTCTTCTCTCATACCTCCTCCCACATAGCAGTCTTCTCTATAAGAGATCCGAAATTGTAAATATTCACATTAGTAATCCGACTAGCCTCCCCTAATCTCCACTCCCCTTGAATAATACAGTAATTCTCACCAGTGATGACATTAGCCAAATGAAAGCAGCTTCTCATCCACATTGTTATCATCCCACTAGCATTATTTTTTACACCCCTCTTAATCCAATCAATTTCATTAGTTCTCCACATCTTAAAGATGCATTTCTTCCCCATCTCCTTGAATTTGGTCTCTTGTAAGCACACCACGTCCTCCTGTTTTTTCTTGATCAATTCTTCTAGACATTTCTTTTTAAGATTACCCCCTACTCCCTTTATATTCATCCTAATTATCTTCATTGTCAGAAACTATGGTCTCCATCCTGCTTGTACTCACCTTCCTATTGGCGCCATTGTCCCTATCTTGAAGATGGCCTATAACCACATCCTCCTCTCTTGTATACCAAAACCCTATATCCTTTCCCATCTTCCAAATTCTTATTGCTTCTGCATGTTCATTTTTCAACCAAAAAATCCTATTGCAATTCCTAACAACATTATCAAACATACAATTGTTAAAACTATGGTTGTCTAACCTTAGCTCCTAGTATATAGTGTTGTTCCTTGAGACATCTCTCACGTGCCTCCCATTCCCGCCTTGCTTCCCGAACCTTTATCTCTTCCAAATTCTCTTTCACATGTCTTGCACACGTTACCGCTGCCATCAATAAATGCCCACATCACATGCGAATGTGGAGTTCTTTCTTCCAGAGCACCTATCACTTCCACGATTTCTTCATCACTGCACCTGGTTGGAGGTGTTTGTGCTTCCACTAACTCACAACACCTTTCAGTTAATTCATACAAGTTCTCTACACTAGATCCTAAGGCAAAGAACTTAGAGTCGCACCCATTGACAAGCTTCTTAGACTCCTTTAAACCTTCTTCCTTCGTGGGTATCTCCATCTCAAAACCAGCACATCTTCCATCCATGCCTCTGGAACTGGTTCTTTGTTCACTTTGGGTTGAGTATTGTATGCCTCCGGCAGAGTTGTGGATAAGAGTTTTCATCTCCTTGCCTCCCATGTTCGCATGCGCCTCACCTTCATCACCGTTCACGTAGCCACCGCACCTATCCTCCTCCCTTGTACTACGTCTGCCTTCCTTGTATTCTCTCCAATTTTCATGAGCATGGGCCTTCTTCGCACCCAGACTGTTCAACTTCCCCCTTCTTTGGGCCCAAACCCCTGAACCCACTAAACTAAGAGCCTTCCTTCAAATGGGCCTTAGGCAACCCACCACATATTAGGCCATCCTCCCTTCCTTTTCTTATGACTGTTACTTTCTCAAGTTGCTCCAGGTACTGTTGCGTTTCCTCTTCCTCAATATAGACCCTGCCAACATCTCTTTTCCCTGTACAACCATTGTGTCCCTCCATTTCGGTGTAACCTTCCACTTTTTTCAAATTCCTAACACCACTCGACGCAATACACGCGCCACCCACGTAAAGAAGCTCCTTCTCTAGACATTGCACCGACGACTCTTCTTCGGCTCTCACACCAACCTCCTTCTCTTCACCATAATCCGAACATTCAGATTCATAGAACTCCGCTCCTTCCTTCTCCTCTGTTCTAACCTTCGAGTCCTCCTCTGGAGTCGCCCCCCATCTAAGATGAGAACTTAGAAAATCCGAGAAGAAGGACTTCTCCTCCATGTAAATCCAACACTGAACACCGTTTACACTAAGATGTTTGACCATCTTTGCCTCTCCACCTACTAACATCCTTACACATAACCTCGCAAACTCTAGCACTTCTTTTTTGGAGGTTGCTTCATCTACTTCTACTAGAGAACCAACTAGGATTGTTATCTTCTCAAAGCTCTACCTACTCCATAACCTTAATGGAATACCTTTGCGCCTCACCCAGACGTACTTTTCCTCCACTGTGAAGCTACTCTCCCATGGAACCACTGATTCAAAAACCGAACCAAACCATTCCTTGTTCTCTTTATAAGTCTTCTTTACTATTCCTTCTTATTCCCCAGAAAACAATTCATACTTCTCCCTAGGTACCTTACTCTGATAAAGTTTAGCCCTTCCATAATAAAGCTTTCCTTCACAGCCTGCACCTTTCTCGCCTCAAACATTCTTCCTACAAAGCAACCTTCTAGCCATTTAGAGCACTCCTCCCTAGTTGTAATGTGAATAACATTTATGTTTATGCCTCTTTGCTCCCCCTGACTTGTGCATAAGTTTGACGTTGGTCCTTCGTCCTCCATTCCTTCCTCTGTAGCACTGGTTTATGACTGTTGTTCAACTCCTTCTTGGTTTCCTCATACCTCCTTGGCCTATTAACCCTCAGTTTCCACGTCCCTATCCATATTAGACTTAACCTTCTTTTCAACCCTTCTTCATTAACGACCCCTTGAAATTTAGCGAACTCAAACCTTTGTTTTTTAACCTTTAATCTCTTTGAAATGAAAACATCTTTGATTCTTTCCCATCTCTGAAAGATTTTCCACATATCTTTCATCGTGATCGTAAGGAAAATTGGAGGAGAAGAAACTGACCTCCATGACCTCTAATTCGAGATGGTTAAAAAAAGCTTACCTACATCTAACTACAATTATAAGTAACATGTAACACTTACAAGTGAGTACTTAGGTTTGTCGAATGATACACAATTTAGAATGAGATTGGTGAAATACTTTTGAAGAGATTTTGTGGAGATAATCAAAGTGTTAAACTATACGTTAATAATTGTGTGCTCCATCAAAATCTTTTGGACGTGTGAGTGATTTTTGTTTTCAAATACAATTACCAATTTTTGTTTTCATTTTCAGGCTTGCTGCTGATTGGTCGAGCAGGTTGCAGATCGTCCACTTCTTACCCACAAGGATTGTCAACTATACAATGAAGTAATTTTATGGCATATAATGTTATTTATTATTGCTGTCTTTTAATTAACATTGTTCTTTCTGAGAAATCTTATTACGTTTAAACTTAGGATATGTGGTGGACCTATTGATTATGTGCTTTTTCACATAACTAAATTCAACAATCTTGACTTGTACGGCCATATGAAGAGTGAAAAGTTGGTACGTCATATCTAAATAGGAATCAATTCTTTCATGTTGAATTCTATTAAGAAAATTTGTCTCCTGTCAGACCTACATGAACTTTTTAGCATAGAAGAATCATGACATTTGATCATTACATCTTTATGCAGTGTGCAAAAATTGAACTCTATTCCCAGACTATAATCTTATCTACAACTGAAAGCAAATATCACTTCTTAGGAGCAGTTTTTCCAAGGGTAAGTGTGATTTAGTTCTCCTTAATTTCAAGTTGTGTTTTGGTTGAGCATTTAACTAGACATGGGGGAACTAATTTCCTATCCTTTTTCCAATATTTGCAATTTGACTAATAAGTGAATGTCACAGGATACAGTCTTTGTTAAACCTCTGTGATATGCATTAATTTTGGCTTTCAAAAGCGAAAGAGACCACAAGCCGTGAACAGAAGGTTGAAAGAGCTAAGAGAAAGAGACTGATCAGAAGATCATGCTGCAACTACATTGTATCAGAAAACTAATAGACATACCTATTAATTCTTGTTTATTTGAATAATAGTAAATGAATGCAACTGATTAGAATAATAAGGGATACAATGATAATGTACAAAAAAAACTATTTACAGATATCATTTCTAATTTCTATGGAGTTAATTACTCTAAACATTGTGCTTCTTTCGTTCATTGTCCTCAGCATTAGATGCAATGAAATGAAACACATTCACCAAAGGGACATCTACTAAAGTGATGTTGAGGAAAATTGAACAAACCTCTTAAGCCCTTCCAATATACAATAGAATGTATATTTGTTGATGCTGAAAATGGCATATCAGATGGAAAGTGTCTTTTGGTGAGAGCATGCAAAATGACATACGTATCTCTTTGGTTGTTTATTTTTAATGTTATTCTCTTATCATTTATATATATATATATATATATATATATATATAAATGATTAGTTACTATGTTAATTAAATTAGATATTATTTTATAGACTAAAAAATTATTGTTATTTAAATTAGTTTTTATTATTAATAAAAACTTATAAACTAGTTTCTAAATTAACATATAATTAGTTACCAAAGTTTTATCTACTTTAAATAATAGAAACTACTTTAAAAATCAATAATTTTTTAGTCTATAAAGTAATATCTAATTTAGTCAATATAAATACTAATTATTTTTTGTAACTAAAATTGTCAAAGTTCTCTCTACGGTTGTCTTCTTACTAGACTAGACAAGTTTCTAGACTCCTCCTAGTAATGTTGGTTCAACCTCACTCTAGAAACTAGTGTGTTGGACTAACCTCACCTAGAATCAAACTCATAATTTTCATCTCCTCTTCAAACTGTGACTCAATACATTTCTTATATGCTTCCACTATTCTTCACCATTCATAAAAGAAATTCAAATTAAAATATTGAAGAAGAAGAGCTACACATGCACATGGAAGTGTTTTTCCATCATATGGTATTAGAGCTTAGGTTTAACAAGTAGTTTCTTCTTTTAAAAAAGTTTCTATTTTCCGTGTTGTTCATATATTTCTTTATTTTCTTAAACGTGTTTATCGATTGAAATTGTGTTTGTCTTTTTATTCGGTTCAAATCATCTAGTTTATCTTGAACCTCCATGTATATGCCTATACGATTGAGGATCATCCTTGCTAAAGCCACATTTTCTCTCAACTAAGAGCAGAGGATCACTTGAAGATTATAGTCAAAATATCTCCTTCAGTCTTGTATAAATTTTGTAAATAATATTGTACCTGTTTGGAGAAATGGGGCCCAGGCACGGTCGGTTGACGTAATGAGATTGCTGACGTGTCGATCTTCTTCTCCTTCGATCGGTCGTTCCTTTTTGGTGTCTCCTTCAGTCGGTCGT
>Ga0123342_1009908_pt1 | contig 11146 bp, 13 predicted proteins | sample Turbeawhitnodule_FD_89960 | JGI IMG/M metagenome (GOLD analysis project Ga0123342, IMG submission 89960) | Root nodule microbial communities of legume samples collected from Mexico - Turtle bean Mexico white nodule | ecosystem: Host-associated > Plants > Roots > Nodule | place: Mexico: Nepantla... | reverse complement strand
TTGATGATGGTTACAAATGGAGGAAGTATGGTCAGAAAGTTGTGAAGAATAGCCTTCACCCAAGGTAATAACAATCCTTTCAATCTTAACCCCTTGTTTCCTTGATTATACAGTGTGAAGAACGTACAAATTGGTTATGAAGTTCTTAAACTCAAAAGGAAGATTTTGTGCAGTTTGATGTTGTTACAATAACTGATATATGTGTGTTCTTTATATAAGAATATTGTTTACATAATTGATGAGAGAATTCTAAAACTCATTTTGAGTTCTAAGAAAATGAAATAAGCAAAATCAAAACCTATATATATATATATATAATAAGTACATTGGCTACATCAGTGGCATTATACTCGGAGAAATGAAGGTAATATGTCATTTTTTGGAAATATACATGTGTCGGTGGTAAAATCAGAGCAGCCTAAAAATTACAACTCCCATTGGATCACTTTCTTGGTTTGGAAAGTTAACTAATAAAGAAGCCACTGTTAGCTTTTTCTATTTTGACAATAAACGGAAAATTCTTTATTGCATTTCGATTTTGAACTAAATATTTGAAGTATACATGGGACATACATAATGAATTTGTTTACTCAATAATCACTACTTATAACAGCCCCTTGATAATGTTTTCCCTCAACAAAGGAAGTTCGTTTCCATAATTTAAAAATGGTTCAAGGATATGGTTATAACTTATAAGTCTGTCGAAAGTACTAATTTCTCATCTTATTAAGCATTTAGTATTAGATTTTTCTCCCTTCAATGTACAAATACCAAGTTCTCAAGATACTACGGATTTTCCTATTGATGCAATTCCAAAAAAGAATGACAGATTAATTGATTGGTCACAAGAGAGACAAATTCATATCCCTACTCTTTTAATACAAGTTATCAATATAGTGTGTAAAGTGGTTATTGTATTTTTATGCACTAATCTGAATCATTTTTTGAATCAGGACTTCTTTGGAAAACCAACATTCTTGATTGTTTCAGGTCAACTCAATGCTAAAACTTATGCAACGGCTCTCTCTAATGTACATATGTCATCTTCTCTCTCATTTTTTAGCAGTTGTCTTGACTTCTTTAAAATCTAGTATTTTAAAATCAATGAGCGAAATGTACATTGAATATGGTACTTATACAGGTGTATACCTTTGGTCCTACATTCCGAGTAGAAAATTCCAACACTTCTAGGCACCTAGCTGAATTTTGGGTTGGTGATTTCGTTTTCTTGTGTGTTCAATTTGAATTAAAAAGAAGCTGGACTATGAATCCCTTTTTCTTCTAAGCTGCCTAGTTTTTCTTATTAGTTGTAATGCATGTATAATGTAACAATAACTAAAGGGCATTATCATATTGTTTATTCAGATGATTGAACTGGAGCTTGCATTTGCTGATCTTAATGATGACATGGCTTGTGCATTTGCTTATCTCTAGTTTGTAGTATGTTACATTCCACTAATTCTACAAAGTTGTCTTCAACTTTAGATTATTTTTGCATAGATATTTTTTTATATAATTTCATCATATTAAAGCTTTGAAGTCTCGATTTTGTTTTTTTGAAGTCTCGATTTTGTTTCAAAGTAAATGAAGATTTGGCTAAAAGAGATGTTATGTTTAAAATTGGGAAACTGTGGAGGGAATACAGATGCAAGCTTTAAGGATTATCGTTTGAGGCCTTCTATAGTGGTATGGTAAACTCTGCTTTTTTTTTTTATATTATTAATAAGCTTACTTTAAGTTTACACAAAACAAATTTCATTTTCACTTTGTAGAACATGTGTAATAGAAATAGAGATATAAGGAAGAGACAAATTATTCCGCACACTGGTGGTGATATGTCTTTGTTAAGAAGAAGAAATAAGTTGGTATTTTTTTGCTTATATTGTGCTCTCTATTTTAATATATTACAATTTCCGCCAGATTATACTTATATTATTATTGTTGAACATATAGAAAATTGAGACTGGTAAAAATATTGGACGATCTGAAATGTGGAAGATCACACATAAGAGGAAAAATGGCACATATGTGAATGATGAGGCGCTGGAAATTGGGGTAAGTGTTTGCACTGCTTTGATGATGATGTATTGATCATGATGATATATTGGACTGCTTTGATGATGATGTATTGATCATGATGATATACTGGTCTGCTTTGATGATGCTGTATTGATCATGATGATATATTGGACTGCTTTGATGATGATGCATTGATCATGATGATATACTGGACTACTTTGATGATGATGTATTGATCATGATGATATATTAGACTGCTTTGATGATGATGTATTGATCATGATGATATATTGGACTGCTTTGATGATGATGTATTGATCATGATGATATATTGGACTGCTTTGATGATGATATATTGATCATGATGATATATTGGACTACTTGCATAATATATTCTAACAAGTATATATTGTTCTTTTGATTATTTTCAATTTTATCCAGGAAAAAATTGATGAACTAATGTTGACAAATCCAAAAGGTGGTTCAGATATGTCCCGACCAGTCCTCGGTCATCAATTCAGAGACTGACCTCAGACATCGTGCACTGATGTATGGTAAGGGAAGGGGGGTCACTTAAGGTGGGCCCCAGACACACTTGCCAGGGGGTTTGGTTGGTCTTTGCCATTGCTACCCTGAGCCTGATGTCGTTGATCGATATCGGACCTCACCAGTAGAGGGAGAAGATCGGACATCGGTCGTCAGGATGAAGTGAAAGCCCCGTTAGGCGGGCCCTAGAATCTTGTTAAGGTAACAGTTAAAGGACAAAGATGGGTGAGAAACCTAAGGCACGAGAAACCCATGCATGAGGGGTGCATGGCGCATGAAGGCGCAACATCATGGATAACCCTAGGGGGCGTAAGAGTCCAGTAGAATTAGGGTTTCCAGGGAAGTTGCATGCATGGCACGTGGGTACTTAGGGCACCCGCCTAACAAATGGCGCTGGATATTAGGTGCACCAAGTTGGCACCTAGGCGGCATTCTGATTATTCGTTGCACTCTAGTTAAAGGAAGTTCATGTGCCAGATACACGAAGATTACGCAATAGCGGCACATGGACACTTCCCAACATGGACAACTAGATCTGAGGGGAGGGCACCCCCAAAGGGGATAATGTGACTATGAAGCAGGTCCTGGATACGATGCGCGCTCTCCAAGCAGAAGTAGCGGCTTCTCGAGCGGACAACGCAGAATTGCGCAGAGCCAATGAGGAATTACGAAGGGGCTTACAACACGTAGGGGAATGCGCGACGGATGAGCGTGCACCATCGGTACCACTTAGAGCACGTCCTATGCCATTCTCGCGAGCGATCATGAATGCTGTGTTGCCGACAACGTCTCTGGGTCTGAAAGTCTCCTTCACGGGGGTAGAAGACCTAGAGGCCCACATTACAACATTCCACACCCAGATGATGCTCACAGAAGGATCCGACGCCATCTACTGTAAGATGTTGATGAGCATCTTATCGGGCGCAGCGCTGGAATGGTTCATTAGCCTCCCTGACGGACACATTACTAGTTTTGATCACTTTGCCACCCTATTCAGGGAACTTTACCTCGTCAACAAGGCCCCCACCCGAATCTCCTACGACATCTTTAATGTCAAATAGTACCAAGGGGAATCCATGAAGGATTACCTGAACAGATTTGCGATTCAAGTGGTCCGCCTGAAGCCCACTGATGAGGCCATGATAGTTCACGCCTTTGTCAAGGGAATACTACTTGGACCCTTCAGCGAATCATTGCTAAGGGTCTACCCGAGGACATTCACAAAGATTCGACGCTGAGCGTTAGCACACATTGCCGCAGATGATCGCGTAACACAGAAGCAGGGTCTCGTGGCCCCTGTCCGACCACGGGCAACCACCCGACCCTAGCCTATGAGATTCCACGAAGCAACAACAGAGAAGAATGGGGCGGAGAAACCCTACGAACGGACCCCGAGAGGGGCTCGCGCAAGACGAGACCCTCCCCCAAAGCATAACTTTTAGGTGGAGCTCAAGGAGTTGATCGCCATCCCCAACATAGCGGCAAGGTTAAAGGTGCCAGCGAAGACTGATAGAAAGATGGGGACGAACAAGAACGCTTGGTGTGAATTCCATCAGGCGAATGACAACCATATACGAAACTGTCTAGCTTTGGCGCATCAATTAGACGAGTTAGTAAAGAGCGGATTCCTGAAGGACTACTTGCAAGAAGAAACGAACGATCAGACGTTGGTGGCTACAGGGGCAAATCAGGGGCATGAGGTTCCTATTCATGGAGAGGTAAACACTATCTCAGGGGGTTTCCTAAGAGAGGAGTGTGCCTCCCAGGCAACAGTAGAGGCACGACAGACAGATCTCGCTCTCGATGTCGACCTCACCTTCACGCAAGCCGATCTCCAAGGTGTCGTAACATACGATAACGACTCGATGGTAATTTCCCTAATCGCCGCTGGGAGGAGGGTACGCCACGTCCTCGTAGACAAAGGAAGTTCGGCCGATGTTATGTTCTTAACAACCTTCAATCGCCTACGGTTGTCCGCGGACTAGTTGAAACCCTGCACCAGACGTTTGTACGGATTTGCCGGGAATAAGGTAGAAGTCCGTGGGTACATTGAACTAAGTACCACATTCGCAGACAACCTGTCTTCGCTCACCACTAAAACAAGGTACCTTGTTGTCGATGCACCCTAGGCTTACAACATAGTACTGGGAAGGCCGACTTTAAACAGGTTGAAGGCAGTTCCCTCCATCAGACACATGAAAGTGAAGTTGCCCTCCCTCGAGGGAGCAGTAATCACCATCGTGTCCGATCAAGGAGAAGCTAAGAGGTGCTACGAAATCAGCCTAAAGACAAGCGGAGGAATATTCTCTGTCACGTCCAGACCACCAAGGAAAGATGGAGTGACCCGAGAAGAGATCGTCCGGGAAAACCGACCCGAGCCTGCCGGAGGGGTGGTAGAAAGGGAGATCGGGGGGAAGATGTTTAAACTTGGGCAATCTTTGAGCATAGAGTTGCGGGACCAAATCTTCGAAGTTATAACGAGACACCTCGACGCCTTCGCATGGTCCGCGGCCGACATGCCCGGAATTGACCCTGATTTTTTGTGTCATCGCCTCACCATGGACCCTAACATCCGTCCTGTCCGCTAAAGAAGACGAAAGTTCAACGAGGAGAAGCGACAGGTCATACGGGAGGAAACGGGAAAATTGTTGAAGGCTGGCCACATCCGGAAAATCCAGTATCCTAAATGGTTGGCCAACGTGGTGCTGGTAAAGAAAGAAAACGGGAAATGGAGGATGTGTGTCGACTTCATGGATCTCAACAAAGCTTGCTCGAAGGATTCTTACCCGCTGCCCAGTATCGATGCGTTAGTAGACAGTGCTTCAGGGTGCAGGTTGCTCAGGTTCCTGGATTCCTTTTTTGGCTACAACCAGATCATGATGCATCCCAGGGACGAGTGCAAGACCACATTTATGACCGAGTCATCATGTTACTGCTACAGAGCCATGCCTTTTGGACTGAAGAATGCAAGGGCCACCTACCACGGCTAATGGATAAGGTACTGGCACCCATATCGGGTCGAATGGTCCAAGCATATGTGGATGACATGGTGGTCACCACTCAGCAAAAAGAACAACATGCGGCCGACTTGGAAGAGTTATTCGCGACAATAGCGAAATACTGGTTAAAGTTAAACCCGGAGAAGTGCGTGTTTGGAGTAGAGGCATGAAAATTCCTGGGTTTCTTGCTCACTAAACGAGGGATCGAGGCGAACCCCGAAAAGTGTGCTGCCATAATAAATATGAGAAACCCAATTTCGGTGAAGGAAGTGCAACGGTTGACGGGACGCATGGCCGCTCTGTCCAAATTCGTGTAGGCGGGGGGAGACAAGGGTCATCCTTATTTCCAATGCTTAAGAAGGAACAACAGGTTCGTCTGGACCCGTGAATGTGAGGAGGCTTTTGAAAAATTGAAGAAATACCTAGCCAGCCCTCTAGTTCTGTGCAAACCCGAGCTAGGTACCCCACTCCGTTTGTATTTCGCGGTTACAGAAAAAGGCTATCAGCTTAGTTTTGTTATAGGAGCAGAACCAGGTACAAAGACCAATTTACTTCGTCAGTAAGGTGTTGTAGGTGCCCGAAGTAAGATACCAGGCCCTAGAAATAGCGGCCTTAGCAGTAGTATTTTCATCCAGAAGGCTCCGTCATTACTTTCAAAGTTTTACCATCATGGTGATGACAGACCTTCCAATCCGCAAAGTCTTACAGAAACCGGATGTGGCGAGAAGAATGGCACGATGGGTGGTGGAGCTCTCTGAGTTTGACATACATTATGAACCCAGGGGCCCTTTCAAGGGCCAGATCTCTACCGACTTCGTAGTGGAGCTCTCCTCCGCAGCCACCCACCAAGAAGGGGCAGATTTCAAGTGGGTACTCTTGGTAGATGGTTCTTAAAACCAACAAGGTAGTGGAACATGTGTCATTTTGGAAGGTCCGGATGGGTTGCTAATCGAGCAGGCTCTCCGTTTCTCTTTTAAAGCTAGTAACAACCAAGCGGAGTACGAGGCCCTGATCGCAGGAATGCTGTTAACAAAGGAGATGGGAGCGAGAGGGTTGTTGGCAAAGAGTGATTCTTTGTTAGTTACAGGATAGGTCACGAGAGAATTACAAGCTAAAGACCCCCAGATGGCCGCATATTTAGAGTACGTCCAGGTACTGAAAGAATCGTTCGACGTGTTCGAGTTAGTCGACGTACCCAGAGAACAAAATGCCTGAGCTGACTTGCTTGCCAAACTCGTCAGTTCAGGCAAGGGGGGCAGGCAGAGGATGGTAATTCAGGAAACCCTGAAGACACCTCGAACGATCACAGACAAAATGGCAGAGATCCAGCACGTCGACACTTCAGAAGGGATGAGGAGGAGTCATCGATCGTTAACGCAGGAGACAATGAAAACGCCTAGAATAAGCAGGTACCCGGTTGCTGGGATGATAATACCACAGGTTCACCAAATCGAGGAAGGGGGAACTTGGATGACAACTTACTGGTGTTACTTGACCGACGGAACACTCCTGTCAAATCCCGCATAAGCTCGGAAAGTAAAGAAAAACTCTAGTAAGTACACCATGATTGATGGAAAGTTATTCTGGCACGGGTTCACCCACCCTATACTGGTATGTGTGCACGGTGAGCAATGCACACACATCATGGCAGAATTACACGAAGGAATATGCGATAGCCACATCGGTGGCTGGTCCCTCTCGTCGAAAGACATCCGTGCAGGTTACTATTGGCCAACTACGAGGGAGGACTACACAAGATATGCCCAACGATGCAAGCAGTGCCAACAACATGCTGATTGGCACAACGTGCCCCCGAAAGAGTTAAGATCAATATATAGTCCATGGCCATTCCATACGTGGGGAATCAATATTTTGGGGCCTTTCCCCTTGGCAATAAGGCAGATGAAGTACCTTGTGGTCGCCATAGAGTACTTCACGAAGTGGATTGAAGCGGAACCGGTAGCATAGATCACGACCCACAAAGTTCAATACTTTTGTGTGGAAGAACATAGTGTGTCGTTTCGGGATCCCGAAGAGATTAGTATCTGATAATGGTACCCAGTTCGCAAGCCAGCAATTGGGTAAGTTATGTGCAGAGTTGGGAATAAAGCAGGTGTTTGCATCGGTAGAACACCCCCAGACAAACAGACAAGTCGAGTTGACCAACCGAGTCCTGCTCAGAGGTCTGAAAAGGAGATTGGACAAAGCCAAATGGACCTGGGTAGAGGAAGTTCCTAGAATTGTCTGGGCCTACCACACTACCCCTCAGTCCACAACCAAGGAAACACCATTCAATCTGGTATATGGTTCGGACGCTATGATTCCAGTAGAAATCCAGGAGAACTCACCTTGTTTCTAGAATTTCGTGGTCGAGGAATCGAACGAGGAAAGAAAGGTGAATTTCGATCTACTAGACAAAGTGAGGGAAGAAGCAAAGATCAAAGCTGAAGCCTTGAAATGGAGGGTGGAGTATAAGTATAGCTCTAAGCTGAGACCTCGGCAGTTCCAGGTTGCCGACCTGGTAATGAGAAGGGCCCACCCATACCAGTTAGAAAACAAGCTATCCCCTAAGTGGACCAGTCCTTTTAGAGTAACAGAGGCCCTTGGGAATGGAGCATACATGCTCGAGACGTTAGAAGGTGGCGCAATTCCTCGCACATGGAATGCGACCAATTTGAAGTTTTACTTTAGTTAAATCTTACACTTGTACGCGTTTATGGGAACACTTTTTTTCCCTTGAAAAAGGGTTTTTTAACAAGGTCACCCGAATAAAAATTATTCAGTTAAAATTACATTAAAAAACGAATGAACCTCTCCCTTGAAGTGATAAAGTTAAGAGCGAAATCAATATGGTTCCCCGAGTGGACCTCCCTCTTACATAAGTTCACCAAGCCCGAGAATAGTATGGTTCGCAAAAATGAATGAATCTCTCCCTTGAAGTGATAAAGTTAAGAGTGGAAGCAATATGGTTCCCCGAGTGGACCTCCCTCTTATGTAAGTTCACCAAGCCCGAGAATAGTATGGTTCACAAAAACGAATGAACCTCTCCCTTGAAGTGATAAAGTTAAGAGCGGAAGCAATATGGTTCCTTGAGTGGACCTCCCTCTTACGTAAGTTCACCAAGCCCGAGAATAGTATGGTTCGCAAAAACGAATGAACCTCTCCCTTGTAGTGATAAAGTCAAGAGCGGAAGCAATATGGTTCCCCGAGTGGACCTCCCTCTTACGTAAGTTCACCAAGCACGAGAAAAGTATGGTTCTAAAAAACGAATGAACCTCTCCCTTGTAGTGATAAAGTAAAGAGCGGGAGCAATATGGTTCCCCGAGTGGACCCCCCTCTTACGTAAGCTCACCAAGCCCGAGAATAGTATGGTTCGCAAGGAAAGCGATCTCCCTCCTATGAAAGACAGTGTTAATCAAGAGCGGAAGTAATACGGTTCCCTGCGGGAATCTCCCTCTTGTAAGAAATCGCCCGATACAAAAATAGTACGGTTCGTGGAGATAAAGGAACCTCCTTCCTTGTAGGTATCACGTAGAAACGGAGATGGTTTGGCCTCCCTAGGTGAAACCCCCTCGCGTGAAGACACCAAGGCAAGAGAAGGTATGGTGCGAGAATCAAATTCCCATTTACACCCTAAACGCCATACGACAAGGGTGGAAGTTAGAAAGTAGCCACTACCACGGGGTAGCCAAAAACGGGAAGAGGGAAGCATGTGCCCCCTCTAACGTATCAAACTCCGCACACACAGACAACCAAACAAGACAACAACAGTTATAAAGAAATAAATGCTTACGAAGCATCCACATAAAAAGTTTTGGTTGATTACAAATAGAGTTAAAAAGAGTCATCCTCGTGGCATAATCTGACCGTCCACGACGCACTTGGACTCATCAAATGGGAAGGATCCGTGTCAGGGTACGTGCAGGTGAACTGAGCGACAACATCTTGGAACCTCTCGCCGTAGGCCGCAACGACATCATTCATAAGCTCCTCTTCAGCCTTCTTGAAGGACTCGGTCTTCTTGGCCAACTCACCCTCAACCTTTCCCAGGCACTTATGGCAAAATGATCGGGAAAAAAAAATCATACCTTTCGAACGTTGTGATTCGAGGGTTTGGGTTTCAGAGGAAAGAGAAGAGAGCGTTTTCTTTTTGCAGAATGCTAAGTGAAGGCTCGCGTAAGTGAAAGGTTAAAGTGTTTGAAAAGTGCGCAAAGATTTTTGAGCGCCACCAAGTACCAGCCATTGATCTTGACGCATGTACGTTGATTAGCGAAGAATGATGAGATGTCACTTCGATGTACTATTCACGCCCGTTACCAAGCTCCACGTAGGCCTCGCAATGCGATCACATAGTCTCTTTGCTGAAGCAAGTTACAGCTCGAGACTGGGGGGCTTGTGTCCTGACCAGTCCTCGGTCATCGATTCAGAGACTGACCTCAGACATCGCGCACTGATGTATGGTAAGGGAAGGGGGGTCACTTAAGGTGGGCCCCAAACACACTTGCTATCCTGAGCCTGATGTCGGAGATCGATATCGGACCTCACCAGTAGAGGGAGAAGATCGGACATCGGTCGTCAGGATGATGTGAAAGCCCCGTTAGGCGGGCCCTAGAATCTTGTTAAGGTAACAGTTAAAAGACAAAGATGGGTGAGAAACCTAAGGCACGAGAGACCCATGCATGAGGGGTGCATGACGCATGAAGGCGCAACATCATGGATAACCCTAGGGGGCGTAAGAGTCCAATAGAGTTAGGGTTTCCAGGGAAGTTGCATGCATGGCACGTGGGTACATAGGGCACCCACATAACAGATGGCGCTGGATATTAGGTGCACCAAGTTGGGACCTAGGCAACACTCTGATTATTCGTTGCACTCCAGTTAAAGGAAGTTCATGTGCCAGATACGCGAAGATTACGCAATAGCGGCACAGGGACACTTCCCAAGGAACCCTAGACAGTGGTAACAGAACAAAGGTAAACCCTAGTTTCAACCTATATAAAGGGTGTTAAGAACCCTAGTAAGGTACGCAAATTTTGAGACTAAAACTATTTTATACACTTGATATTCTTTGCCTTAATACTGACTTGAGCGTCAGAGTGCAAACGGCCGCTAGGGCGCCCCTTTGTCTTTGCAGGTGAGAATTTTCTTGACAAAGAACGTACAGTTCTCAGGCAAGGATAGAAGGGCCAAAGCAACTGTTGAAGACGATCGGCGAGGCGAGTCAACCGGACAGAACAGGATATATCTCAAGGAGATCCAATTTGTGTCATATTTGGTAAGGAGCATCTAGGTTGAGTTAGAGGGCTATCATATGGGGCTTGTCCCAACCTTGCTTTCAAAGGATCCACAACAAGGCTAAGTGGTATGAACCATGCTTCCTCTAGTTCAACTTCGTCAAATGTGGAGGACAAGGTAACTCAAATGGAAAAAGAGCTTGCAACTGTGAAAAATCAAATAAGACTTTGCTTGCATATATTGCTTCAAGAAAAGATGTTCCAGAACATTTTGCTGCAATGGCAGCTAATTTGGTTCATGCATCCACCAATGAGGTATTAATATATTTAAATATTTATTGGTGTCTT
>Ga0123342_1009907_pt1 | contig 11147 bp, 8 predicted proteins | sample Turbeawhitnodule_FD_89960 | JGI IMG/M metagenome (GOLD analysis project Ga0123342, IMG submission 89960) | Root nodule microbial communities of legume samples collected from Mexico - Turtle bean Mexico white nodule | ecosystem: Host-associated > Plants > Roots > Nodule | place: Mexico: Nepantla... | reverse complement strand
ATATATATATATATATATATATATATATATATATATATATATATATATATATATATATATATACCAGAAAAAAAAATGCACATATTCTCTACAATAGAAACTATAGGATGATGTAATAAAATGTTTTACTCAATAAAGGGCTTAGAAAAAGAATTCGTCTAGAACATGTATATTTTAGTAATCCAATAGAAGTCTGTTGATATTTTAAATGTGATTATAGAAAGGAAAAAAAATCGTACATGTATAATTAAACATATTAAAGTGTTACATATGTAAATGAATTATATTATAATAATTCTTACACATAATAATAATATATATAATAAATCTAATGACTTGAAAAAAGACAAACAAAATTTGACAATTTTTTTTCAGAATACTCATATTAAATATATTATAGTACAAAATGTTTTGGACGTAAAAAACTCTCTTTTAAATCCCCCTACTTATTACATTGCAGACTCCTTTATTAAATAGTTTTAAATGCAATGAATGTTAATTCCAATATCATACTATAATAAATTATAAGTATCATATATGTAATTATTTATAATTATTATAAGGCATGTAATTAATTCAAACATGTACAATCACCAGACTTCAATTAGAAGATAAAATATTACAAGAACAAAAATATAATTACTCTATTTTAGATATGAAACTAACTAATTAAACAATCCACTTTTACTAAAAATATGCAGGGAGATTAATTTTGATTTGAATAAGAATTAGAAAAAAAAACAAAAAAAGGTGATTGGTTAGAGTAGTTGAGAATGCAGAAAAAGTTGATGTTGAGAGTATAAAAGGAGTTTGGGATTGGTGAGAGAGTGGAAAGAGAGATCGATGGAAGAGAGTGAGAAAGCGCCAGGAATGTTGCAAGTGTTGGAAGCTCTGAAAGAAGCGACACACCATATCCAACAACACCACACCTCTGATTCTCCGGCGGTGAAAGCGCTTCTGGAACTTCAAACCATTTTATCCTCGTCAGACCCCAAACTCTGCGCGCTTTCCGACTACCTTAATCGTCTCAAAACCCTCGTACACTCTCTCAACCACTCCAAGGGCCTCCGATCCTTCCTCACGCGCCCCCTCTCCACGCACTGCCTCTCTCGGCTCGCCGTCTCGATCGAGTCAGAAATCCAAGCATGGATCGACCGCGAAACGCTGTTCACTCTCTCCGCTTCGCTACGAAACCCCGAAGATGCTATTGACCAGTTGATGGCGCTGTTGACTCAGTTCCGGGACCGAATCTCCCAGGGATTTAACCGCGACTTGCAGGATTTGGTTCTCAAACTCAAGCTCTTCTCGTCGCTGGAAACGGTTCTCCTGGATGAAAAGTGTGCGGACCGGGCTCGCGAGCAGGCCGGTCTGGCCGTTGCGGCGCTGATCCGGTTCAATAAAGACGTGTTCGTGGGCCAGGTTATGATGGGCCCAACCGTGCGTGCTTTGGTGGCGATGGGCTCTGTGTACTCGGTGGAGGTGCTGTGCTCGCTGATCAGGTCCATTAGGTCCCCTCTGGTGGACGAGATTGAATCGAACGGCGAGATTCCGAAGGTGATGGCGCTGTTGAGTTCACGCGATCTGCAGCTGCAGCTGCTGGCGTTGGAGTGCGTGTTGGAGATTGGGTACTTCGGGCGGAAGGAAGCGGTGGATGCTATGGTGAAGGAGGGGTTGGTGGAGAAGCTGGTAGAGTTGCAGAGGTCGGAGACCGGTGACGATTTGATTGAGATTGGGAAGGAAAGAGTTTGTGGGGTTTTGGAAAGACACCCTTTTGCGAGCTGCGTGGCGAGGTTTGCGGTGCAGTTGGAGGTTGGGGAAGGGTTGCGACAGAGAGAAAAGAGGGCTTTTAAACCGGAGATTCTGGTTAGAGTCAGAGAGGCCTCTCTTTCTGATGCCGAAGCTGCCACCATTGCAGCTGAAGTTTTGTGGGGTTCTTCGCCTTAGACTATTTCATTCAAATCACATATATTTTCTGCAAACACAATGGATAGTGAAGTAGTGAAGTTGTTGAGTTCTTCTTCCCGGGATCTAAAGATGTTGTATATTCAGAACTCAGAACAGTTTCATATTAGTTAGTGAGTTGTGTTGAGTTTGTTTGTTGTGTAGGTAAAGATTGAGTTTTAGGAAAGGGGAATTCAATTTAGTTCATAAATTGTGTAATTATTGATTCTTTCTTCACTATGAATAATGCATTTCAATTGTCCTTGAAATAAATTCATTGCACAGTTTTAGTATTAGTCCAACTGATTGGATTATTCAATTTGAAACTAATTGATGCTGAGTTTGAAGGCTTGAAAATGCTTTGTTATTTATTGGTCCAGGCTTTAATGGAGATTTTTGACCTGACGATGAATGATAATAATGACAAAAATTAATTGTGGATGCTAAGAGGTGGGCGAGTGAGTTGTCTTCTGAGGAATCAGGATTCTGAAGGGAATCGTTCATGGCATATGCTTGTGAAGAAGTTGGAATCATTCATTTTTTATTTTTTTTAAGAATAAAATAAGTAAAATAATTTTTTATTGATTATAATTAATTTGTGAAAAAAGAAATATTTGTGAAGAATTTAATTTTAAGAAAAAAATTATTTCACTTTTTTTCATGTCTTCAAAATATTTGTGAAAAATTTACCAACTTTAAGGATATTATTAAACTTCTATGTCTGCTCATGCTACCAACTGCTTTGTGGAAATTTTGAGGAAATTCCATCAAAATATGTTTTACTTTACTCTCAAGAATCAATGAAATTTAAAAATAAAAAATAAATTGCAACACATCACTTACGTTGGTGCAAAATATGGCATATCACTTCAAAGATAGAACTAACATGCATTTAAGAACTGGAACAAAAGGAAATAATTCAATTTAAGGATTTAAATAATTAAATTGTATCTGTCAAAGCATCTCAACTGTGGTTGGATGTGATGGTTTTATCAGAAAAAGATTATGAGGTTATATGGTTTAAGAAGACTCTTGGGTGATGACAATTTCTTACTGGATGTGATACAATTTCTATAATTTTTGAAGTTTGACTAGACTTAAAAGGATTGTTTGAATAATCAAATTATGAAATTAGAAATTTATAATATTATATAAATTTTAGGTGTTTATCATTTCAAAATAAAAAAAAATGTTTTAATAATAAAATTAAAATGACTAAATATGTTTTTTATTTTTTATTATATCTTGAAATTGATTTTCGTGATCTAAACTTTTAAACATCCAAATTTTATACTGTAAAAATGATTAAAATGAATTATTATATATGTGAAATAATTGTAATTTTTTTAAAATTCATTGTTTGTTTGATTGTAGATATCCAATGTAACTATGCTTTAATGAATTGATGTATTGAAATGTTAAGTTGAAGTAATTTCATATATATAGAATGATTTAATCATTTCTATATTATAAACATCTAGACGGAAGGTTTAGACTCCAAAATCAATTTTATATTATAATAAATAAAGAAAACATATTTAATCCAAATCAAAATAAAAATGAGAATTAAATAGAGATAAATTGTGGTGGAAAAAGTTATAAATATTTATATTAGTAACTAAGGCGAGTTATAATTACCTCAATAATGAGTGGCATGGTTGTTTTAATGGGAGTCAAATCTCCATAGTTGCGTGTAGAGACTGGCATTATAGAAGGAAACCTCCACGGAAATGCTATTAATTTTCGTGGCAGGATACTAATCCTTATGTTTGGTTAAAAAATGAAAATAAGACAAATGAGATGATTTCACAATTTGATGGATAATATTGGATTGTTTTTCCTTAAAATTAAAGACTTTGTTGTGCTTTCAAGATCAGTAGCAAACAGAAATGTTTTTTATTGATTAGATTTCATACTAAGGACATGATATTTGGTTACGTCATTGATGACTAAACAAGAGGAGCAGGAGAAGATGATAATCCTAATCACAGTTTCACAAACTAGAACAAGAGGTGAAGAGGTCAAAGTTTGTGAAAATTCACATCATAATAGGACAATTTTTAGAGTGCAGATAGTTTGTGAAAAAGAACACAAGAAAACCTTTTGATGCATATTGGGATAATTTGAAAAGTACATATCCAAAGAAAGGAAAATATTGAAAATTTCCAACACAAAAAAGATGGAGTGAGAATTATTTTTTCCAAATTATATATTCTGATATATGATGAATAACTCAAACTATAATATAAATTTATTGATATTTTTAAATTATTAAAATTTAATTTAAAAACAAAAAATAGGATGAAATAAAATATATTATTCCTTATATAGTTTAAATGATTAACTTGTTAAAAAAAACCTCAAACTAATACGGACCCAAATATACCCACTAAGTATATTTCTTACGTATCTCAAACACCGTAGAATAACGTGTATAAAATGCTTTAAGAATTCAAAGGGTTTATTCTATCATTATATATGAAAAAATTTTAGATTTTTGAAAGAATTGTTCTAAAAATATATTTATGATACTTTGCAATTAGTTGACATGAGGTTTATTAAAAAAATAATAATGAAAATTAAACTCTAAAATATTTTAATTTCTTGCTGAACTTTTAAAAACAACTCAATCTTTATTACTTCTTTCGTTTCAATCTGTTCCTAAACAAACATAACGGTTGATCCCTGGAACCAAATGTTTTAACGAGCATATTGTAATCCAATGTTTTGTTTTAACTTCAGTGGGACCAGTACTTCTTCGCAAACTAAAACTACCAAAAGAGACAACATTACATGCATATTTGATCCAACTTAATTATATAAGTATTTGGGTTATTAATTTTAAAAAATAAAAATAAACAGTCCCCTCTTGAACCGACATTAAGAAATGTCCTATAAAATGTCCAACATGTTGCTTTGGTGAAAAGGAAAAATATACAGCTTATTCGGCTACAGGTAGCTGCAATCAACTACCTTCATTATGATTACCATATACCCCAAACTTTGTAACATTCTACTCGTTGCAAAAACTCTTACTGAACAATAGTTACACAATCACGTCTAACTTACCAATACTTCAACAAATAACAGAAATTTCAAAAAAATACAGACATTTTGTGTTTGACTGTACAGTTATGACTTAATTATACTAGAAATGAAGATCAACAATACTCGAAGCTCCCTGGTGCTGATTATTAATCACTAATCTACAGATTGAAACACGCTCAAGATGCCAGCCAGCCTTACCTAAAGAGATTTCCAAAAACAGGCATCGAATGTATCACGAAAACAAAATTTCAGCTACCCTCTTTAAAAAGTAAAGTAAAAACAAATTTTAACTTTTTGTCTACTTTTACAGCGGACATGTAGAATGCTTCACTGTTTTCCTGTCTTCTTTGAACAAAAAATTGTTGGTACCAGTAAGTAAACAACGAGAGCAGACTTTAGTCCATCCCTTCCTTCACCACGTTCCTAGTTGCCTTTCTACGTGACAGGAATTTCAAAATTGAGAAAATTGCAAACGAGGCAAATTGTAAATGCTCAGAGGTACTTATCTTTATACATATTTGCCCCATTTTCCGACTATTTAGATTAGCACTTACAGATGCTCTTGAGCTTCTAGATAACCTGAACTCCGATTGTAAGTTTCCACTCAACACCATTTCCTTGTTGAAAGAGAGGACTGTCATTGTCAAGCTTACATTGTCATTTCTTACGGGATAATCTTCCCCTAGTAAATTAGCTTCAAAACTCCCCCCATATGCCATTTGTCCTGCACCCTCCATGCGCCCAGCATTCAAGACAAATTTTAATCTCTTCCCAACAAACACAGTATCCTCAAGTTTTGCACCGACATAGTACTTCTTTGCAAAAGATGTTAAAGAAACACCACAGTCGGCAATATTGTGCTTTATGTTTTTCAACTTTGTGTTGCTACGAACAGTACATATAAAATCTTTACCCGTGGACTGAACATCAACACCCACAGAATAAGTAGGGCCCCGTGGATCAACATAAGCTGCAGCACACTCGGATTGAATACTGAAATCCTGCTTGTTCTTATTCATCTGTCCAACAACTGAAGCATTTACATTCTTCTTTATTTCTGTAGTTGTCTCCAAGTTTATACCATCAAAGCCCACATCGTGATCCCATCCTTGGGGATCAAGAACAGGTCTCAAAAGCCATTGATCGTCAGAAACAACACATCGATATCTATGGCTTTGGCAATCTGAATCAAAACTTGCAGGAACAGCCATATCCGGTAACAAAACAGGTTCAGGAGGTGCCTGTTGATCATCTGGGTTATCACTGTTCAAAAACTTCTGTTCTGTTAAGAGTAGCTTCTCTTTGCGTTTACGATAGTCTTCTTTCAAATGTTTCTTTAAGAAAAGAGTTTCCCTGTAATCCATTTCATCCAGATAATCTTTTTGCAGAGGCTCAGACAACATTTCAAACTGAGATTTTGTCAACACCCGTATGGGTGGAAGTTGATCATATTCTTCTTCTTCGTTATCAGAGAGTAATATTTCCTCAATTTCATCATCAATCCCACTTAGATTGGATATAGGGTGATGGCGTAAAAGGGACGAAAGGAGATGGGGCATAGAAGGAATTCGGGTACTGCTTGTTGGCCCCAGATCTACACTGTTCTGAAACTTGAGAAGAATATTTACATCGCCCAGAACTTTGGTACAGACGCAAAAGAACAAGAGTTGAGATCTCCAAACTAGACCATTTGGGAGAATTTTCTCTCCCATAATATTTTTAGGGCATTGAGAATGGTTCTCAACCAAAAGTACAGGGTTTTCAAGCCTAGAATCAAACACTGCCTGATGTATATGCTGCTGTATTATATTAGTACAGTGAGAAATATATGACTCATAATTAATAGTATACCCATCAGGTCCTTCCGGAATGGCAGAGGAAGAATGAGTCATAACTATGATGGTGTTGAACCAAATCGCAGAGCCAAATACTTCAGTAACGAGTTTCAAAAGTGGGAAGTCAACATAACCAGCATTGATAAAATCAAGCCGTTCGAAGTATAAAACAATATCTGGAGGGGACTTTCTAATGAATCTCTTTATAGCAAGCATGATCCTCTTATTTCTCTTCATATTGTTAGTGGAGGAAGGCAGGAAACCAGGGGTATCAATAAATGTTATGTTAATACCATTGACATTTCCAACAACTTCTTGGATGCAGTTAGTAGCTGGTTGAAACGCACCGGTGGTGGTTTTTTCTTGACCAAATATAGAATTTATGGTAGCACTTTTACCGACTCCTGTTTTACCAAGGACAAGTATTCTGCAAGAGAAATCCAATTGAGGCACACCAATAGCTTCCTGTTCACTTGCTACTGCTCGGGCTCTACTGCTACTATGGTTAACTCTTTTCAGATCTGATTCCTTGGTACGAATCAAAGTTGCCAGGTGCATCCGATAGAGAACCTTTGCAACCAAAAGATTTTCTTGTGTCTGGCCAAGGCGCTGTAGCAATCGGAAGAATTTAACCTGGAGATCCTCAACCTTGGCCAAAGTATCCTTCCGTCTTCCATTAGTGTTATCTTGATAGTGATCGACCTCTGTATCTGAAACTAGCTGCAAGGATGAACTGTGATGATTGCTCTGATCACCATTTGAAGAATTTGATGAGTCAGAAGGAATGGCTGAACTGGCTGAGTGATCTGAACCTGGCAAAAAAACATGTCTTACTTCTATCTAAATTGTACTGATAATAGACATTACATTCACAAAAATAAGATTTGGCGCAAATATTGCTTTAGAAATTATATTACGTACAGAATATCACCCACTTTAATCATCCTAAACCACAGAAGTGTACAAAATAAAACACATATATCAACTCCAAACACATTATCTTGCATCCCTATAACTGTAAGAAAACATAATCTTGAAATTTTACTCGTTCCCTGGACTAGATATAAAGAAGAAATCTCCTATTTCTCCAAACATCAAAGAACGAACAAGCTGCAAAAAGCCGGTAAATTCATAACGGCAGCAATTTGCTAGGACAGTTATTGTGTTTAGTAACACACAATAACTCCTGAGTTGTATGACCATTATGTGTGTATTTATTAAATAAGATTTGTGGCAGATCTCTGAGGCATTGTGTGACTGCATATTAAATTGTTGGTGTTGGTTTGAAGGAGTAGATTCCGTGTTGGGGCAGAGGACTGTGTAGGCGTTGTGTGCAAGAGATTCTGGTGTAATTCCATAATTCTTTCAACAAAACCTTTTTAGATGAGTGCGTTTGAAAAAACTGTAAAGAAATAATAAATTATTTCAAGAATCAACTGTATTTTAAAATTGTTGGAAAATGGTTTTAAGATAACTAATATCGTTTGGTACAAACCAGAATCTATTTTTACATAACAAAAAGAGTATGTATGAAACTAAAACCGAAAAAAGGCTATTGGAAAATAATCTTAAGTTACAAATTTTCAGATTCATAAAAGCAGTTTATTTTTCATCTTTTTTCTACAAATTTTAGCTACAGTCAGAAACATACAACTGAAATCACAAACAAATTTTTGTTCCAAAAATTGCTTCAATCTTTAAAAATAATATTTGGAGCATGTTTGAGATAGCTTAAATAATTGATTTCAGGTGTTTTAGTTGGAAAAAATTATTGAGCATTATTATATTTCCTTGAAAAAAATGTTTAATTTACAACAAGCTCTTTAAAAAAAATAAACTAATTTTATGTACCCAGACGTTTGTAGAATACGATTATTTTTCAACAGTTTGTTTTTCACCTGAAACATGTTATCCGGAAATTACTCCAAAATTTCCCATTTGCCTATAAAAAAAAACCTCAAGTTTCTCAACAACTTTTTTCTCTCCTTCAGCTTCATACATTGCCCTTCTTATAAATACTTTGAAAAGGATGAATTTTTTTGTAGTCTCCGCACAAAATTAATTATCTTGAAAATCATTCTTCAGAACACTTACCAAAACAACTAAATTTGATTATAATTGGTTATAACAATAATTGATTACATATAATTTATTATTGAAATAATCTAATTTTCAAAGTTATCACAAACACACCCTTAGTGTGTCCAAACTATTAAGTTTAACACAATTCCTGCAGAAATAGCGAGCAGCTATCAATGTCACGGGGAGGCCAGTAGCCCCTTCTGCACAAATTTAAGTTGTTGAGAAGTTAATTTTGTTATTAAGCTAAGATAAGAAAATTTCTTTTGCATTCTGGAAATAACAAATCATTCAATGATAGAATGGTCATTTACCTAGCTCAAATTCTTGAGTTTGAATACAGACCGTAGCCTTCTGGCATAGTAAGTATATATTTGCCTATACATTATTATACCGTAAAGGCTAACTCTATTATCACTCCAAGCATAACCTCCACAGTTCCTCTATATGTATGGTGGTGAACCATGTCACAGTGTTTCCTACTGGTTCTAAGAATTGTGACACCTAATACTAGTGACTAGTCTAAGCGTGGCATACGAAGATGTGCATACAGCACTACACAATTTGAAGGTGTTACTATTTACTATATAATTATATATCTGCTGAGCTTAACATGCACGGAATAACAGAGAAAAACGAGTTCCCTACTATTACCGTCTTATTTCACCAATCACCATTTTGGGAGGAGAATTCCACTATGACCCCATCTTTTGAGAAGTTAACTATGAGCATTTTTATTATAAAATAAAATAAAATTGTGTGCATTTTCAATGACTCCACTTGAAGACACAAACAGTAAAATCAGGGCTGTACCTTGTTCATTAAAATTTTCATTCTGAATCCGGTGCTCTTCAGCATAAAAATTATTACCACCTGATAATGATGAAGGCGAGGCCAGTGATTTGGATAGAACTTGAGAGAAAACCCAATCTCGAACACCTTTCATCCTACTGCAATATAAGAAAGCAGAACTCCATAACTCCAAGCAACTAGAAAATGATAATTTAAAACGAAAAGCCAAAGAGAGATCTTGGTTCTTCTTGAAGAGAAAAGAAAGCCGCAAAACATATCATAAACATCAGTCAAAGAATTCATCACATGCAATCAACAAAGAATATGATTCCTTAACAGGGGATCCTCGATTCGATTTTCGTCTACGAAAGGATTCAATCAATAACATATAAACAGAGTGCCTAGCCAATTGCCGGTCAATCTTGAAAGCATAAACCCTTTTTATTAAAAAACTTAAGTTAATCAGTGTCGGTGCAATTAAGAAACAGGATCATAAAACACTCTATTTCAATAAGCCATATACAAAATGGGCAGAAATGAGCAAAACGTGGTACGTGACAGAGGACAAATAACGTGAAAAAACTATGAAACAGAGATCAGCAAGCGAATTGCAGTAATCATTAAAATCCAACAGGGAAAAATAAAATAAAATAATGCTGAGAAGAATAAAGAATGCAATGAAAACGGCAAAAAGGTTAGATTAATGGAGGCGCTCACTTTGATATTTGGACATCAAACACAAGGAAGCTTAACACGAAATGCGAAGGTCGAGGATATACTGAGATCCAAAGAAGCAATTTATGGTCCCGGAAAGAGCCGAATCGACGTGGTCAAATCATTAAGGCAACCAGATTCTGTCATTCTCGCAGAAAAAAGAAGAAGAGTTGGTCGGGCAAGAATGAGTGAAGGAAGAAAGGGCGCGAGAAAACCCTAATTAGGGAGAAGAAAACGCAATTGGAAAGGGGTGTGTGAGTAGAATGAAAAGAGGAAGAAGGAGAAGAGAACAAGAAAATGGAGATTTGAAGATAAGAGTAAGACAGATGGAGAAGTCGTTCACCTCGTCCTCTTATTTACTTTTTTTATTTTTTTATTTATTTAATATTTTATGCATTTTACTTTTAATTTTAATTGTAAGATGGCAACAAAAAGTGTCTGTACTGAGATGCTAAAATATTGCGCACCACCAACCCCTTCACCACAAGCATTCTTAAATGTTGTGTTAATGAAAAAACAAATAATCATTACAAGTGATCTTAATAAACATATATATATATATTGTTCCTGTTAGGGAAATGGACCTAGAGAATTGTTGAAGTCTTCTTCTCCTTTCTTCGGTCGGGCAAGTGGCTGAGTGATGAACTGGGATCCTTCTCTTCCTTCTGCTTATCTTTCGGCACTCGGGACTCGGTCGTCGGGTGAACACCGGATGGTGGGGGTACCTGCGAAGGCACT
>Ga0123342_1009906_pt1 | contig 11149 bp, 5 predicted proteins | sample Turbeawhitnodule_FD_89960 | JGI IMG/M metagenome (GOLD analysis project Ga0123342, IMG submission 89960) | Root nodule microbial communities of legume samples collected from Mexico - Turtle bean Mexico white nodule | ecosystem: Host-associated > Plants > Roots > Nodule | place: Mexico: Nepantla... | reverse complement strand
TTGACTTGCGGATAATTTTTTCCGTAGTGTTATTGTTGTTCTGCGCAAGACAAGGGCATAATGGGATTTTAAAAAGTTTGTCGGGTGCCAGTCACAATTGATCGGGTGCAGGAAGCAATTGCCAAACTAATTTATAAACCAATAACTTTTTAAGTCTCTAAAATAGTTTATAATTTAATCACTATAATAACTAATTATTTTTTGTCTCTAAAATTAGTTTATATTTAATGATTTTCTTGTTTAATTATTTTTTGTCTCTAAAATTAGTTTATATTTAATGATTTTCTTGTTGTGGTCAGTAACAGTTTTAATTTTTCATAGAGAAATAATATATTGACAATCTGCTCCATTATACAACATCACGATGATATTAAAAAAATATATTTTTGTCTACATATAAAAATTGAAATTTTGAGGAAAGTAAAAAATTATATAGTAGAACAAGGTTGTTACGGATATTTTTTTTGAGGGTTGGTGGCCGGCAGATGATGAAACAGAAAATGAAAAGTAATATGAAGCAATTGTGGAGGAAAAGCAACGTTTAATCTTGCATTAGATGAAAAATTGGGAACGTAATCTTGTTGTCACTTCCGACCAAAAAGAATGAGGAAAAGGAATGTTGCAGTTGAAGATGACAGAATGTGATTCTTGCTTTCTTTTCCTTTACACTTATTCTCTAAACTCATTCTATTATGTATCACAATATCAATAAATATTAACCCAATCACTCAATTTATTTCAAAACCCAATGAAGATAAGCACTACTACTACACCACTTTTTCTTCCTTTTCTTCAAGTTTCCAAAGCAACAAGCTCCAACCTCCAGAAAAATATTAAGTAATGTGAACACTGTGCTACAATTCACAAAATTAAAAACCCAGCCAACGTGCATAACTTTTTGGCCAATAACTAATCAAACATTTCTTCTTCTTCCTTTCTAAACACTTCTTTTTTACGATTGCAAACTGGGGATTGGTGTTACTTGTGTATTTAACTCCTAACATTTGTAAAATTTACCTAAATTTATGAAAATGGTTTTATCATATATGATTTTCTCAGTTCATTCTACATAGAAACATATTTAAAGCATTCTTTTAGCTTATTTCAGTAAAATATATGACTTGGTCGAAAAACTATGTTGATTAGATAAATGTTAAGCAGTGTTTAAAAGTACTGGTTGAGAAGACAAAACAGAAAGTTTGTTTTATGAAAAAACACCATTAATATATACATCTATATAGAATGTGTAGAAAAGCTTAATAGCATTTTAAACTCCTCAACTATAGTGAGAAGACAGGTGAGCAAAACCCTATTTATTAAGGTGTTTGTTTACTAAAACATGCTTTAGATTGTAGGTCAAACAATTTGAAACTTGATTGTAAAGAAGACTTTATTAGGTAGATGCATATGGGCCTGTAAAGTATGAAGAGATATATATGTTCAATGCTCGAGGTTAGGTTTTTTATTTTTTCGTTAGTGGGAAGGAGCTTGGGTTCTTTTGTGACATCGATGTGAAACCACTTTACATAGTTTCTGTTACTGTTTTTGTTTTGCCCCCACGTTCTTGTAATTAATCGCCACCTCCACGTATGGCTGCCAATGTAGGTCAATGAAGTGCTGATTTGATGCTTTCATGTTCCATTTACCTAAGCATTGCAGTGATGAGAAAGAGCGTGTGAGAGAAAGGACATTAATCTACTGTTAAATAATGACCAAAAGAAGCAACATAATCTCATTCGTCAACATTCACTATATATGCAAATTAAACCAATCTTATGTAATTACCTGTTATATCTTAACTCTTCTCTTTTACTTCACACTTTATTATTCCTTCATAATTTTGGAACATGCTTTCGGCTAAACAGACTCCCCCTCCTTCTTCTGTCTATTCAACTATACATGCAAGCGAGCATCTTCACAAAGTAAAACTTGTACCACTTCATTTTTCCTTTCCCAACAACACGTCATATTTAACTTTACCTACACTTTAAACTTTCTTGCATCCAAACCAAATCTTACCCAATCACTTTTCTTAAGGGGGGTGTCTTTTATTAAGTGAAGGAGGAAATGGTATAGAGCTGTGTGAATGTGAAATAAGGTGATGAGTTTCAGACATGTCATGCTAGCTACTTTCACATAAAGATTGCTTGGTGCATCTTTTAATGACTAAGACTAGAGAGGAAGGTTGTTTACATTGGAAAATAGAATATCTATAGGTAATTGAATGATCAAAGTTAATGTTGAAGGGGTGGTGGGGTGGGGGTGATAGATGGACACGGTTGCTCTATAGGGTTTTGATGATTAAGAAGACGACTCTTTTGTCTCCACTCTGTCACTATAGAGGTCCATGGTCGGCACTATCACAAAGCATGAATAAAGAACACCACGACATCCACGTTATTAGACGCTCCCCCTCGAGACTAGCTCATATCTACCCCATAACTGAACATCTTTTTTCTTTGTGCTTTCCAAAGAGACAAATGCGTGTAAGTTGATGATCAAAAGCTTACACAGTATCAAATAGTTAAAAATAAAATTAAGAGAAAGTGTGAATCTGTGAATGCACTTATAATCAACAACAGTGTGCTACTACATCGTCTAAGGGGTACGTAACAAGTGTTTAATTAATTCCATTATGCTTTGTGGGGATTTTTTGGCTTTTGAAAATGATCAGTAAAGGGGACATGGATGAATATGTCTATGATTGTATGTGTGCATGCGAGAGCTGTTAATTATGAGTGCTATGACCTAATTTAATTAGGAAGAATCAAAGCGATCATTGGGTGGGAGTTGTGAGCATGATATTGATTATTGGACAGACAGAGAAATACAAGGAGTTTTTACGTATAAATATGAAGTTTAGGTGGCATCATTTTTGTTGTCTGGGCTTCACTTTTTGTTGCTTTTTCATGCTTGCTTTTCTTTTATTATCTGTCTCTTATTCTTTCCATAAAAAATCTGAAATGGAATGGGGACAATGAGTGCCTCAAGGACTTGAGAGTAGTGCTGTGTCTTGTATTCAGCATCAAATCCTCAGAAACCATATCTGAGAATTATCATTCTCACTTTTGAACCCTTAACCCATTAAGGGGCCGCTATGAAACTTTTAAGAGCAGGCCCACGAGAAAATGATAAATTTGAAGGCCAAAAAAATATGAATTTTCTAAGGGGGCTGGTCTTCTCTCTATCCTTGTCATATAGACACCAAAAGTGGGAAATTCCAAATTCCCTTACAAAAAGAGAGGATAAAGAGCTAGATTCTACATCCCACAGAAAACACCCCCCAAAGCCCTATCATTTTATTGCGAGGGAAAGTATCTTTGGCTTTTTGGTTATATACTTAGGATTCCTCACTCTTGATGCTTTAAAGGTTATTTTGTTTACAAATAAAGGAACTTCGTGGGGGAAGGTTATTCTTTAGTGCAAGATAAGGAAAGCAAGAAATGAAAAGGAACCTTCGTGCATTAGTATACACATTTAAGACAAAAAATAAAGGCAGCTTAGTGCCTGGTTGGTCCCCTTTGCTGCGAGAGTGCACATGGCACCCTCTAATAGGTTTGCATAGTGCCTGGTTACAGTTTAACTTGAAGAACCATTTAGTGAATCATATAATTACTGCAGTCATACATGCCATAATAATAAGTGAATTATAGGCAATACAAATTCATGAATCCATCAAGTACCCCAAACTCCCATGTGTACTACCATTTCAACCTCATGATTTAGGATATTGCTGGACACCAAATGGCACCACAAAATTCCAAAATTCTCATTTAATTCTTAACTTTTTATGCCCAATGGGATGGCGTCACGTCTGCCCTCATGCCCCAATCTCCGGATATTTATTAATTTTAGCCACCATTTATTCATATAAACAAAATGCTCACCCATTAACCAACACTGTTATCAATAAATAATACTATTCTGTGTGTAGTCTGTGAGGAAAAAAATAGAGCTTTAAGTATATCCTCTTTTGTGGTCGATCCAGTGCTGGGTTTGTTAGCTGTACATGCATACAAACTTGGCTTATGTGCCTTTCTTTTATAAAAAGGATTAGGAAGAGACCAGTTTTGTGTCTGATGATCAAATTTATATTATAGCATTATTGTCCTTCCAACCCAGTGTCTTTCCTAAAACCTGTCCCATTAATCTTATAATTCAAAACCAAGCTTTTGATTGATATCCAAAACTTTTGCCCCAACTTGGAGTAAACAATATATTTATTAAATGTAGGTGTCGATGATCGCCATAACAATTGTTTGTTTACTTCATTTGCATTTAAAAAAAATAAGAGAAAGAAAGAAAGAAAAGAGAAAAATGTGAAATAAATTAATAATAACGCGATAAAAGAAACAAAAGCATTAATTATAGAAGGGTTATAAGAATAAAATAAATAAAATTATAAATTGAATTGATCCCAATCCCATCCCACGGTGTCGGTCAGGAGGTAATGAAATATTAGTGCATTAATTGATTGATGGAAGCAGCAACCAGCTTTAATTAATAAGCACGTCTTAATAAAATGACAAGTGGAGAAAGACACGTTGGGTTGAGGGATCCACCTTTGGAACTAGACGATATAAAGCAGAGAATAGTATGCTACATGGGAAAGTGAGCATTACGCTCTTGACAATACATATTTTACTTGATGGATGAATTTTATATACACCATGTAAAAGGCATATGATAATAATTCAAATCGAGAGGAAAATCTGTCGTTTCATGGCTCCATCAATTATGCAGAGAAAACTTCCAAGAGCAATGGGAGAAAGAAGTAATGCGCTAAGATTGTCACTAAGTTGCCATAATTTTCTTCACTATGGTCCATCAATGCAGAGAGTTTGATGAACATGGATGGGTCTAGACAGCAGTGTATGGATGTGATGTGAGAATGGGATGCTCATCCAATAAATACTTATATAGTTGTCATGCAAACGTACGGATGATATGATAAATAGGTTGCATAATTAACATGCATGGTTACTTTTCTACATAGACACTACGGGGGAAAAACCTTTGTAGTGTGTGTTAATGTTAATGTATGCAAAAATAATATATACCTCATGTCGGGGTAACGGGACTAAATGACAAGCTCTCCTTCACCGGAGCTTTTAACTATTAGTAGCTATTCAGGAAGAAATTGTGCAGTGCAATTACCTTTTTAAGATGCGGAGGTTCTTCCTATTGGTAGAAAAGCTACCTCCGTTGGTGTTGCTACTCATCTTCCACATAACCAAAAATGATTTAATATTTGTTCATAAATATGTAGTGACAGAAAAATGGAAAAACTATGTTGTCCTTCCATGATTATCTATCGTACTAAAGAGTAGTTTTAAGGTTATATTATCATGATTATCTCAACCATTACTACGTTTCCAAACGAACACTATATGCTTAGGTATATATCCTAGTAAGCAAGAAATCATGTTTAAAACATGAAAATAAAAAACCTTAATTGTTAACTTTGTGAAACCAAACCAGACCAAACAAACGAAAGTGTAGATACTTAGATATAAATATATATATATATATATATATACATACATATATATAATACCACAATAGCACAGTCTGTAAACAGTCACGAGCAGGCACTTGCTAATTGAGGAGTCATAATCAGTTATTGGTCATCTTTAGAGCCAGCGGGACCGACGAGTCCACCCGGTTCAGAGTTTTGCCTCACTAGATTCCAGACAGGGTCTTGTAGTTTCTTTACATTCAGTAATAAGAACAAATGGCATAACTACAACTATCTTAAATAAGAGTCATGTGGCATGAGATAGCAATGCCCAATAGTTTTCAAGACAAGTAAATATGAATAATTGTAATTGTACATTTAGATGCATATGGTTGTAATGTATGTAACTTTCATGTTAGAATTAGTTTGTGGGTCAGAGAGCCGTGAGGTGAATCACATTATTCATTCAAGAATAATACTAGAAGAGAATGAACATAGAAAGAAACGTAAATGAAAGAAATATATGAAATTAATAGTCATTATTAATCAATCCAATACACAGCACACAGGAAATGGCCCCAAAGACCCTTTTAGACCCCTATGTGAAGAGGGTTCTACTCCCTTGAAAACAAATAAAAAAATTCAAGGTTTAAATCTATATATACACGTGTTTCCATCACACGCGCGGACCCCAGACCATGGAGTCCTGTATAGTTAGGCCTAAACTCAAGGCCAAAAGAGGAAAAAAAATATCAACAGCTCCCGCAAAGAAAAACCAAGAAAAAGAAAATCACACGTTCACACTTGATTCGCACGCCGCAGAACCGTCTGCATAGGTGCCCGTACCCGAAAAAAAAAGTCTACAAATTGTAGCCAAAATTCAACTTATTGCCCTTAAATTGCTTCCCTGTAGAGGGGTATCCCATCAAAGTAACGCGGAAGTTGAAGAAGCAGTAATGGTGGCAAAGAAATAAAGCTTGCTTGACTTATGAATCCCACATCACATGAACAGTTCAAACTTGTCAGCTTTTCTTATACCTGCTCTATTCTTTAGTACTCAAGCTCTGCACCTCTGCCCACATCATCTTTCATCTCTTTCACCTATAATTAAGGCAAACTTTGAATTCCAACCTGCAACTTACTTCTCTCTTCCACTCACAAGTTCCAAGAACAGATCACATTAAATTCATCTACCACTGTTTCACAGTGTTTCCTCTTCTCTCGTTACTTTCCCACATGTTGCAAAATCCCTCTCCCATAGGGAATTCTGCATACTCATTAATAAGTCACCAACATAAAATAAAAATTAACAATTATAAATTCTCCAAACCCATCAAACTCTTGTGCATACGGTAGATACATACTATGATAATCTACACCCTCGCTCAAGTCATTTTTTAATCGCAAAAACCCTCTAAAAAATGTTGAGGTTTCTAGACAACCTGGCCCACCTTATTTCATCTCTTTTTCTTCTTTTCTTTATTATTCGTGAACTTTTTCTTCACTCGGAGTTCCCTTTGTCGTCTACCCACAAACAGTTATTTAATTTCCTCCTCTTACAAGACAAGCAGAAGGAAGATGAAGAAGAGGATGACGATGAGAATGATGTGACACTTGACCTCATTCGAGTCCGAGTTGTTACTCGCAGCTGCGGCAACACTATAGGGAGTTTTCTACGGTTATTATTAACCACAAGTTCTTGCATCAACTGGTAGCATCCTATAATTTTTTCCTGCAATAATCAGATATACGTGCTTTGGCAATCCCTTCGATTTGTTTGCTCATTTTCAAACATATTTAAAATATACGTCATAATTTAATATACTATTTACATGCTTACTTTTCTTAGTCCCTCGCACCATGACTCAGCATGCTCAGGCTTAAGGGCAGCCCAATTAGGAATTTCCTTAGCCGCAGATACTATGGCTGCGGCAGCAATGCATGACGGCCTGTAAGCAAGAAAGCTAGCCTCTGCGGACAAAGTAATCAAATAGGAAACTGATTAATCTTTGTTACTCATACAAACCTTACTTATTACTATCCAATATTTCTTCAACTTTTAACTCTATTCAAAAAATCACCTAGTATACAAATAGATACCTTGAATATTAGACACGATGATTTCCGTGGCCTGGGAAATGAGAAACGTGGTAAAAGTTCCTGTTGAATCTACTTTGCACGCAAAGAAAGCGAGGAAACAAAGTGGGGTTACTGATCTTAGCCTCCAATCCAATACACCGAGAACAAGTAGCTCCATCTTACGAATTGTTCTCGGCTCAAACATGTACTTGGCACCTTCTATCTGCATTTTATACATCATGAAATTACGTAGTGTTACACGAACTGACATGCCGATTCAACCCGGGAGATTGAACTAGCGTACGTTGATCATTATATTGATTCTACTTCAAAAGCGAGGGCCATATATAAAGATATTTTATTATGTATAGATACCTGAAGGTCCAAGAGAGATGGAACAAGAGGTTCCTCCATCTTTGCTGCCAAAGACAAACATGCAACAGATAGAAGTTGCAGAGGCCACCCATTTGTTTGCTGTAGACATGTATGCACAGGATCATATATCAAACAGTGAATCGAAAAGATCATTACAATCATCACCGCAATAATTGTTTTTTTTAATATCTCGATTAATAGTGGTAATACTTTTCAAACTTTCTAGCTCAAATGCCAGCATGTATCCCTCACGTGGCATGCACCAGCGGATAAAAGTACTACAATCTTCTGTGCAAGCTGTCACTATCCACTGTATACTGTACTACAACAGTGTATATTGCCGAATATGGGCACATTGTTTATATTTACATACTCTTTCTTTTTATATAGATACATGTCGTATAAATAGTTCATATGATACCTGTATAAACTTTTGCATAAAATTAGATATTTATATAAAAGCATGGCATAAGGTTTTGTCGTACATAAGAAAATGCGCTGTTTAATCAATAATTAATAGTAACTCTTTTAGATTGAGCATAAAGCTATCCGAATCTCTCAAAAATTATTCACATACTAATTAGAAATATAACATTTGCACGTAACCAGGATGACGACAGAAAAAGTAGCATGATAGCGTAGATATTTTATACATTAATATACTCTAATCTAATGTGGTATTTTAGAGTCCTTTCTTTTATTATAAGACTCACGTTAGAAAAAATATTATTGATTTTTTTATAAGATTTTTTATAACTTCTATACAAATTAATACTTAATTAAATATTATGAATATTTATATTTTATAATAATAGGATTTTAAAAAATATTTATAAGAAAAATTAAATTGATACATTAATAATACATTTTAAAATATTCAACTAAATTAATTACTTTCATTCATTTATATAATTATGTTAACAGTATCTTATATTACTATCTCTTTACATGAACCATCATGAAAAATAGTAACAATCAAAGTATATTCAATAACTTACTTCATGAACCATCATTTTCCTCAATAAGTATAAATTTACCTTCAATAAAAATTGTAAAAGTAAAGTATCTCATTATTGCTGTAAGCATATAGTACTTTTTACCTCTGAAAAGTCAAACATAATTACTATGTACTGATTAAACTTTCTTGGTACCCATTTACAATAAACCCGGGATAAAGAAACATTTGAGTTACAGTTAAAATACATTAGTCTTAACGTAATAAGAGAAAACAATCCACAAAATGTAAAAATAAAAAATAGTATCCCCACCTCCACCACAATAATACTAATAATAATAATCTATATTATTATGTGTAATCTATAATCTATAAGAATTAATAAAAACAATATATAATAATTAATAAAAATATAATTTTATAATTATATTGTGTATACTTTTTTCTATTTTATGCTTAACATTGTGATAATTTATTTGGAAAAAGTTAGACTGGAGTGTCCTTTTTAAGAAACTGGATACAAATTAATAGGAATAATATGTTTTTCTAAATGTGTTGACTCTTTTTTTATTATTAAAAAAATAAGTATTTGCTTATTTCCACTATATAAAAAAATATATAAAATATACTATTTTATAACTGCCTTTGGCATAGAAATAGATAGATAATTATTATTTTAATTACGTAATTAGACTGTAGACCTCTTCAGTAATAATAATAATAATAATAATAATAATAATAATAAAGCTGACATTTTAAAGCTGGTGAGAAATGAGAGCTCACGGGTAACTGGCGAGAATCCATAAACCGATCCATATAATTGACGGCAAGGTACGCCGTCAAAGGTTGAAAGCCATAAAACGCGTGTACCTGCGAAAAACGCACCAATCAGAGACCGGTCAATTCGAAAGAAGACAAAAGAAAAGTAACGCCGTCTATCCGCCATGAACTCCGTACTACGCAGATCTACAAGATACTACAGAAAGACGGTTACACAGCGGTGCATTTTAGCGTGGAGCAGTTCGGCGAGTGGCAATAGCGTAATATGAGCGCAATGGCGTGTCCGATTGTTTTATTTTGTTTTGTTTATTTATTTTACCTTGAGAATCCATGCAACGGATTCCTCTCTGGCGTCGGCGTCGAGGGAGCGAGATTGGAACCTAGAGAGGTAGTCGAATCCGGGGACGAAGTTGCGCTCGTGTTCGATGAAACTAGCGATTGAATAGTCCTCCGTGAACGGTGGTGGAGACGGCGGCGGGGGAGAGGAATCTATGTCCGACGAGCATTCCGGCGACTCTCCGGAGAGGATGCCGGAGGTTTCCTCGTCGCAGTGGAGGTCGTAGTCGGAGATGCAGGAAACCGACATGAGGAGCGCTGCCGGTGATTCCGCGCTCATTATGTTGCCATCTGGAATTGGCGGAAAGGTTAACGGAACCTGACCGGAGATGTCGCCGGAAAAGTGATTTTACGGAAAGCGAGAGGGAGTGTGGTTGATGAATGAGAGAGAGATAGTGTTGTATTGGTTTCAAGGCTCGGGTCTGTTTGTTTCACTATAAATATGCGGTGCTTCTGTCTGTTTTTCTCTAACACTAATAAATATTAAAATTCCTTCAACTTTTTTTTCCTTAAATATCTACGCCGGGAATTTTATAAGTTTAATTTTCTTGCATTAAAAGCTTAATCTACTCAATAAAATTATTATTATTATTATTATTATTATTATTATTATTATAAAAAATTTAACTAGATGCTTCAAATACATGTATTCACTTTTTTAACCAAAACAAATAAGTTTTCTATCATGAAATTTGTAAAATTAAGATTACAAAATTTGAGAACACGGTTAATTTAATTTTTAAAATTTTATTGATATTATAAGTATATTTACTTTGTCAAATTATTATCTATAATTAGGTTATTGGATTTTATGATCCTTACTTTAAAAGGATTTCATACTCAAGTAAGTTGCTCAAAAGTTTTAGAACTTTTTGTTAAGTCTTTAGATTAAAAATTTGTAGTTATGGTTGATCTTGCAAAATTTTGGTAATTTAGTTTGGGAAATAGTTTAAGATAACTTAAAAGACTCAATTAAAAAAGTTGTAGATATCGAATTAAAATATTTTAAATAGTTTACAGATATAACTAATAAAATATTTGTTTATGTTCCTGCTAGGGAGATGGGACCTAGAGAACTGTTGAAGTCTTCTTCTCCTTCCTTCGGTCGGGCAGGTGGCTGAGTGATGAACTGGGATCCTTCTCTTCCTTCTGCTTATCTTTCGGCA
>Ga0123342_1009905_pt1 | contig 11150 bp, 5 predicted proteins | sample Turbeawhitnodule_FD_89960 | JGI IMG/M metagenome (GOLD analysis project Ga0123342, IMG submission 89960) | Root nodule microbial communities of legume samples collected from Mexico - Turtle bean Mexico white nodule | ecosystem: Host-associated > Plants > Roots > Nodule | place: Mexico: Nepantla... | reverse complement strand
CGCAGTTGTAAATCAGAGAAATACAAATGCGGCTATAGAGCCGCATTTGTAAATGCGATTTACGAATGCGGTTATTTGAAATAGCCGCATTTGTATATTCTTCTGAATGAGCTGGGGTTTTAGAGGCACGTTGTCGGTGAAGAGTGGAAGGGGAGAGGAGGAAACACGGCAGCGGCGGCGGAAGCAGTGGCGGAGCGGCGAGAGCGAAATGCGACAGCGGCGGAAGCAATGGAACAATACACCTTCAAAATGCAAAGTGAAACCCATTAAAAACGAAAGCAATATGGAAAGCGAAAGTCATTGGAGTTCAATGCAGTTGTTAGGGGCAATGAAAACAAGAGAATGAGGGGCAATGCAGTTACGTACCTTCGAAAATGCAGAACTTCGCAACCAGAGAAAACGAAGAACAAATATGAGCGCAAACAAAGAATGAACGAAAGCGCGTAAAATTTTTAGGGTAAAAACCATTTACAAATGCGGCTAAACGTAAAAACCGCATTTGTAAATCAAACTTTTTGATTTACAAATGCGGCTATTTGAATAACCGCATTTGTAAATCAAGCGCTTCGATTTACAAATGCGGCTATTACTTTTAGTCGCATTTGTAAATGGAAGCTCTTGATTTATAAATGCAGTTATTTAAATAACCGCATTTGTAAATCAAAATAATTTCAAAAATGCCACCGCGTTTTTTACGAATGCGTTTAAGCGCTGAACCGCATTAAATAAGGAGCACTCTTTTCTTATTTTTGTACTAGTGCCCCCATGTTTTTTTGTGTATTTTCTTTCCTTTTTCTTTTTTTAATAATATTTTTTTCATGTGATGGCAGATGATTGTTGTTACTTGAGGTGTCAGCCTAGTTGAGATGTCAAGTTGCATAGTGATGTCTAACATGAAAGCTTTTATAAAAAAAAAATATAACCAACAATATTGTCAGAGGAAAAAGTATACCAATCTAATTCCACCACTAATTAAAAAGAAGATAGGAAGGCCTAAAACTCAAAGAAGAAAAGGCAATGATGAGCCTCTTATGGTTAACAACAAGATCTAGAGAAAGTATAAAGATATCATAGGTTAGAGATGTGGTTTGTTAGGACATAACTAAAGGTCATATAACAATGATGGTTATGCTCTAGATATAGAGCTAAAAGATAAAGGAAGTTAGGGAGGTTATGGAAGTTGTTGCAATGACACAAGATGAGGTTGGTCTAGGCTACACAATAAATTTAATAAGAACCAACATAAGTTCAATTGTTCCAATATGCACAAAACTCTCAACCAATAGAAGTATTGACATTTATACGAACTTTGGGATTCTAATACTAGTGACATCAACTACATATCATGCCTCTATTTTACTTTTTTTTGTTGCAATCAGACATATGGTTGTATTTTCTATTTTATGATTTTACTTTTAACAATGGATGTTTGTATATCATTGTACTTCATTAATAGGAAGAATATTTGGAACAAATGTAAATTGTTTGTAAGACCAAATAAGAAAAACTTGATTTTGAATGCATTACTTTTTTGGATGTACATTGTCAATATTATGTCACTCATTAGCTTCCATATATATATATATATATGGAAGTGTAACTCATGAAAATTGGACTTACACCAAAGTTTTAGCTCTTTGTATCTCTTTTCCTTTCCTTTGTTGTCCTCATGATTTCTCTCTTCTTCTTTGTTTTGCTTTATGATATCCCATGAGTTATCACCAATCATATTTACCTAAATAAAAAAGTGACAGATATTTGAGTAATCGTGCAACATAGGATTAACTTAAAACCAAAATATTCATAATAGATAATTACAATTTTTAGAGATAAAAAAGATACAAAATATCACTGTTAAATGTCAAATACTTTTGGTAGGGAACATGTGCAAAATAGTTTCCCAATTTTTTAATTTTTTTATACCCTCACCACTATGCTACTATCATAGTAGCATTTGAAACCATTAGAATTAATGTCATCTAATATCATAACCTTTAAAATAATTAAACACATAAGAGTTACTTACAATACTCTCACATTCTAATGTCAAAATTTATACTACCACTACTTATCTTAAACAAATTAAGATTTCGTTCTAAAAATCAAATTATGGTAGCTAAGAACAATAAACATAAGATGGGAAAAGAACATGAAATTATAAACAATATAACAATTTATACCACAGCTACAACCACTAACCCTCAAGCCTAGAGAGTTTAATTATAGTGAACAACTTTTAGAAGAAAACTCAAAGCAAAAAATGAAAAGGGACAAAATTGAAAAAATCCTCTTTGCATTGCCTTTTTATACCTACTTTGTCAATAGTATGTTATTAATTAGCTACAATTTTCATATAAGCTAAATTTTGTAGTACATGTCATGACAATTGGATTTATGCTACTTGCAAAATTAAGTTACAAACAATCTTCATTACGATGAACAACTTTTAAGAAAACACGCTCTAAAAATGAAGAAGGACAAAGATTGAACAAGTAACATTGAAATATAAGCCATGTAAAAGTGAAAAACATGTATAAATAACACTTTATTATTGAAGTAAACTTTTGTTAAGAGTATAATTGACGAGAGAACTTACATGTGAGAGATAAATTATTTAGTGACTCATCTACAATAAAATTTTAATGAAAAACTTATGTGTCACGAAGTTCATCTTTCTCGAACCAATTTTGATATTTAGTCATAACTAGTTCAAAAAGAATCAAAAAAAAAATAGTAATTTTTAATTGGAATGCAAGAAAATAATTTAATTTGGAAAGTTTTACTTATTTAAAAGTGTACTAATTATGGTAAAGAGAAAATTATTCATTAGTTTTATTAATGATTAATTTTTATTAAATTATATCAAATTCTTAGTAAATATCATGACCATTAATATTAGACTTAAGTTACTTGTCAAATCAATTTACAAACCAACATCATTAAAATGAAAAACTTTTATTAGGAAAGAAAACACAAAACTTTAAAAATAAAAAAGAACAAATGCTGAGAAAGTAATAATTTTTAAAAATCTTCCACTCATGTTTATGTGGTAATAGGCCGTGTCTCGTAAAGATCAATCAGTCATATAGACATTATAATAAAGATCAATCAGTGACACAGGAATGAATGAAAAATGTGTTTACATATTAATTATTGATATAAAATTTGATTATGAAATTTGGTTAAGATTCTTATTATGAAAAGAATTTATATATAAGAAAATGGTTATTCAAAACTCATTTACAACCAAATTTAAATGAGAAGTACATCACCTACCACATTCATGTGTTTGGAACCAATTTAAAAAATAACTATTAGTTAGTATATGTGAAGGTGGAAGTCCCACATTTAATATAATGATTTCTTATGATGTTTATTAAAAGTATATATTTTTTTCTCTCTTTTTATCTCTTTGTTTCTTTTACCTTTGGTTTTTTTATTTATTTGTTAGCATTTTATAAAGCCAAAATATTAAAAAAAATATGGTTTAAAAGAATTAATTATATTAACTATAATAAATTAATATTAAATATAGTAATAAAATAAACATAAATGAAAATATTAATACCAAATTAATAATAATAAAATAAATAAAGAAAATTTAAAAAAAAACTTTTCAATAATCATCACAATAACTCATTATTACATAAATAAATGTTAGCATATGAGTAGTTTGTGTTTTAAAGTATAAATCAAATTCTTTAGATATTTATTCATCATTAGTTAGGAAATATATTAGGAAAAAAAATTAATATTTAATTGAAATAAAAAAAACATTAATTTCGAACCATTTTATTCATTTTATTGTAATCATATATATTATGCATCAGTTTTATTAATGATGACTTTTAATAGATCCTCTCTTAATCATATTTATTTTTTTGATCTAAAATACTGTAATATAATTATTAAAACCTAGGTATTATTTGTACTAAAATCTAGGAATGAGATTTGAAGGTAACCTAAAGAATCTGGTGCAAAGATGAGGAATATTCTGGGGTGGGGTGAAAAGTTGTAGAAAAATTAAAAAAAAAAAATGAAAAAGAATAAGATTTGTTGGAAAGAAGGGAGAGTGTGAGAGACACGCGGGAGTAGGTGCGTAGGGAAAGAAATATAGATTAGTTTGTTGTTTAAATTTGATGATTCCAATAGTGGTGTGGTGTGAGTAGTTGTAATTTGTCTTCCAAAAAACACCCATGCCGTCACACATGGAAACTACGTGTGTGGGTGGTGCGTAGGATAGGAACAAACCCAGCGCACGATAGTTTGTCTTCACCCATGCTTGGAGTTCTCTGCGCCACTCGTCCAAGGCCCTGGCTCTTCTCCCACGTCCATGCCTCGCTGCCTCGTCTAGTTCACGCCTCCGTCTCCCTCTCCGCCTCGCCGCCTCGCCGCCACCATTCCAGCGCCTGCAAAATCTTCGGCTCCGCTGGCGGCGCGGCCTCCATATGGCATGCTATAATGCCCCGCAGCGGTGACGGATTCCGCCGCGGCGTTGTCCCCGTGCATGACCTGAAGGGAGAGGGATCGTGGAATGTCGCATGGGACACGCGGCCTGCGCGGTGGCTCCATCGTCCTGATTCCGCGTGGCTCCTCTTCGGAGTCTGTGCTTGCCTCGCGCCGCCGGGTTGCGTGGACGTAGTTACCGATTTCGAAGCTGTTGCGGTGGACGAGAGTTGCGGAGTTCTCGATAAGGAACTGAAAGTGGAGGCTTCTGCTGATTACGCTGATTACAGAGTCACTGGTTTGTTATTTTTTTTATATTATTTGTTTTTATTAATTTAAAATGTTTAATTGTTTAATCGGAATAAAATGAAATATAATTCATATTTGGTTTATAAAACGCATTGGATTGGATGTGACATATATTTGAATGAAATTGGTTGGATCACTGATATTGTTTTGATAGCCTATAGCCTTTTTGCTTTTTGGATTAAGCATTGTTCTGGTTATTGATGGTCTGGGTAGATGATTGAACGGGATGAAGAGTTTTATGTTTGTTGGAATTTTCTAAAGAAGTTAATACTGAGAGATTTTTAAATTGGTATTGTTGAGTTACATTTTTGATTGTTGGTGGTATTGCTTAGCATGGAGGTAAATAAATTGTGTATGAGTTTAATATGTGTATTCATTTGTGTGCTATATCACTGAATGGTGAAGGGGTACCTGCTGATGGTCGGTGTCTGTTTAGAGCAATAGCTCATGGAGATTGCTTGAGAAATGGAGAAAAAGCACCTGATGAGAATTGTCAGAGGGAACTGGCTGATGAATTGAGAGCTAAAGTATGATCACTATATCACTATGTTACAGAGTTTAAAATAATAAAAAGTTTTTGTTCTATTTCATTTGCTTTTTTAACAACCTTTGTATCCCAATTTAGGTAGTAGATGAGTTGCTGAAGAGGCGGGAGGAAACAGAATGGTAAGTTTTGTAATTTGAAGATGTATGATTCTTTTGGATTGTCTTTTTCTTGGTTTGGCTTGGTTATCATGTTATGTTTGATGTATCTTTAGGTTTATAGAAGGGGATTTCGATACATATGTGAAGAGAATTCAACAGCCTTTTGTGTGGGGTGGAGAACCAGAGCTGTTGATGGCTTCTCATGTTTTGAAGTAAGTTTTAGAATTGAAATCCTTCTAGTTCTAGTAAGAACAGAAGAATTGAAATTTTGTACTGCTTATACACTTTTATTTAAGGATAATTGAGAAGCATAAGATGTTTGTCCATCCATGTATATTAATTACTAGTTTTAGCTCACTAGAATTGTTGTCATAACAACGTCTATTAATTGGGCGTAATGTACATAACGTAGGCTAGACAAACTCCGATTACCATTCACAATTTGAACACCCAAATTACCATAACAAAAGTTATTGTAAAAAATGTTGGTTAATCTTTCAAACAATTAGCAATGTGGATATATAATTCGTGAATCTGAGACTGAAGACACTAGTGTAATATACAGCCTATATTGTTTTGTAGAAACCATTCTAATTTATTTTATGTAATTGTGATGGTATGCCTTCTTTGGATTTTATTGTTCTTTATCTAACTCTGCTGCATACTTTTTCAGGACACCAATATCTGTTTTCATGAGAGCCACAGGATCCGTTGGTTTGGTAAACATAGCAAAATATGGTGAAGAGTATAGGAATGATAAAGAGGAGAATTCCATAAATGTGCTATTTCATGGATATGGTCACTATGACATCCTAGAGACTTTTTGATAGAAAAAAAAAACTGCCTTAGAATAAACACATAGTACAGAACAAAACTACTCGACTTGGTCTTGCAGTTTCAAATTCCACCTATTGAGAGCTTTTGGGATTCATTTTAGTGTTTTGGTGAATTTAGTAACTTTTTACCAGTAGATTCAATTCAAGCGAATCATACTGTTAGAATTTTTGTAGTTGTTTTTGTTTACAGCTGATATCAAGAATTCAATATAGGAGAAGAAACAATAATAAATTTCTGCAATAATAATTTGGGACTTGCGATTAAGTATTGCAAGTTAACACATGGCTGTTATGGGGTATACATTTTATTGGACTGTATATTTGTTAAGTAATGGTTCTGTAGTGTTTTCAACTTAGTGACGTTATTGGGGATTATCATCTGATCTTAGAAAAAACTTTCTCATTTTTTTATGAATATTTTTAAATTATACAGACTTTGAAGGAATGAAATTTAATAGTTGCTTTGTCTCCTTATGGATTGAACTTTTAACTGCTCTGACATTAGGTCCAGAACTTTTTTTTTTACTCAAATATATATATATATATATATATATATATATATATATATATATATATAGACAATGTTACCGATATATTCTGACTCTGAAATATAAATGATAACCATATTTTAACCTCTTTTAATCGAAAGATAAGTTAGAGGATTGCAATTTTCTTTATCCTTGTAAACTGTGTAACCTAGGAGCATCTTTAAACATTTAGAAAGCCACTTTTAGATGTTTACAAGATTTTCTATAGAATTTATTCAAACTTTACGCAGATGGTTTATATTTTTAATCATTAACTTTTTGTAACTTATTTCAATATAAGCTTTATAATAAAATTATGAAAGAAACTGTTTATTTTTTACAACTGCAACCCATAATAGAAAATTAACAATTAAAAAATTAATATTAAATTACTATTAATCATGAAATTAGTCATAAGTATTGTAAAAAAAAAGTCAAAATAAAACTGAATTATTTCTTAATACAAATACAAACAGTTTTCAATTATAACAAAAGATATAGTTTAGTTTAGTGAATCAATCCCAACCTCTACTTTCTGAATAATTAAAGGAAATATGTACAAATAAATGGGGAAGATGACAAATAAGTAGGTTTGCATTTGCATTAATATGTGCCTTGATTGGAACTCTATCAATTTTATAAAGAGATACATGTTTTTTCACGGATATAGTATAATTTTGTAAGTATATTATGTAAAAGGTAAATTTTTTATTATGATTTTTGGTAAGTGTTTTATTAACACAACTTTGATATAATAAAAATGTGTTAAGAGTAAACTTCAATTAAAAAATATTCATGTTATTACACGATTTTAATTTTATACCTCTATATATAAGGAATTTCCCATAAAATAATTGAAGGGAAATAATTTTTTTAGGAAATGTAACTTATCAATTGATTACCTGTTGAATGATTCTTTATAGGAGGAACTATTATTTTTTTATTATTGTTAAAATTTGAAAGAGTCTGAATGTTTAATATTCATTTGTCTTCATGTGATGGTATTGTAAGGATGCATTATAGAAAATGTTACATGATATAGAGTGGGAGGATAGTAACATTTGCAGTGGAAAGTTGAGGCACAAGTGAGAAAACAAAACTGAAAAGCATCTTCCAGTTGTGGAGAAAAAGGATTGTAGTGAAAGACAAAGGAAAACGAAAGGAATAAGGCTTATTCTCTCTGCACCATGTCAATTCTTACTGTACCCAACATAATTTGACAAATTCCACAATTGTCCTTCCTATAATTATTTGACATTTGGAAAGTAAAAACTAAAGCATGACCTCTTCTGTTCCAGAGTTCCCGAATGAATGTGTTGATGCCATATTTCGTTTTCTGCACATAAATACATTTTTTTTTTCTTGAAAGGTAGATCTTGAACCCCACACAAGAAAAAAAACATGCTGATTCCGTCTACACCAGATGAATTCAGTATCCATCAACACATGCACATGAAAAGTTTCTTTTGCCCTTACTGATCCACATGAAAAGTCCCTTTAAACCTTACTGATTTAAAACATTACTTAAATTCATTGAGGCACATTTCACTTAGGCATTCATTCTCCTTGAGCACGGGGGAGGCAGAGAGAAGGAGCTATCGATGAAGAAGTGTCTACCGGAAAAGCCAGTGTTGATTGGTTGTGATCATTTAACTCATTAATCTCTTCTCCCTTTAAATTCACATGTATAAATTTACAGTATTCATTGGCACTACTGCAAAAAAAAAAAATATAAACGATCTTTGTCTTCTGGATATCCATATATGTAACCTAAATTACGAAATTCTGGATATATAAGTCCAAAACTAATATGTCACTTCTGAATATGGTCATCCAAAAGCTTATATACACAAGATACTTTTGGATTTGTACCCAGATCCCAATATCCGGTAAGAGTTCAACACCATTTACAATTGAAAAAGCAATGCAAGAACAATTTTGCTTACCTCAAAAGACAACTGCACCACACCTAAGAGTAATGACTTCGCTCCACCACCACAGCAAATCACAACACCACCAACACCTCCACTCAAAATGCCTCCACCACAGTAAAACACCTCCTCCACAAATTGTTTTGAAAATAAAGATGACAATGACATTTGGAGTTTTAAATTTTATGTTCGGTAATGTACTAGTATGGGCACGGTCAATGCTATGGCTCGGCTCCCACAGTCGGGCCGACCGACACCCTCAGTCCATTAATGCTCAATCAAGGTTAGTAAAGTCAAATCATCATTAAGAACTAGATAATACTTTTCTAAGTAAGATCCACTCATAATCCGGCCCAACAAGGTAGGTTCATTAAAATAATATAAAAATAATGCACATTCCAAGAAACAAGTACGTCATTAATTAATGTACTCTGATAGCCGAGTGCCGAACAACTTTTGTTGACTTGAGCGTCGGAGTGCCTTCTGCAGGTATCCTCATTCAGCATTCCCTAGGAGATTGAGTGATCAAGCGACCGAGACCCAAAGGAGTAAGCAAAAATGTAGGTCAACTGCCCAATAAGAAAAAGGGAGACAAAGTCTCTCAATAATTCTCTAGGTGTCATCTCCCTATATTTACATATTAGAATTTTAGAATTGATATGGTGCAGGACGAATTAGCAAAAAAAATAAATAAAGAAATCTATAACTACATTCGCGTTATACAAAATTTTTAAATACACAAAATATTTTTAGAATTTGATTTGAAACAGAGGAATGTGAGGCTTGATTTTTGGTAGTGGTGGATTACAATGGAGGTGGAGGGAAGATTAAGCCCCAACAATGTGTATTAGGGGTTGTGGTTGTGATTGAAAGATTGACTTACGTAATTGATGTAAGAATGGATTTGAAATGAAATAGCAAAGGTAGTAGTTAGAAATTGAGTTTTGGAAAGACCTTTCAGAATAAATAATCTGAAGCATTTGTGTGTATGTTGTCATTCTCGAAACTCTATTCCATGAGAGGAGTATTTTGTTTTCCAAAAATGAGAATCCATAAGTGATTTTAAAATGGAAAACGTATTTTAAAAAGCAAAATCCAAAATGTTACTTATGAATTCCGAAATACAAATTTTATAAGAGGAAATTTGATTTACGAATTTGGATTTCTAGAAGACAGAAACCTTAAAGACTCTTTAGAAAACTTATGAAGATATTTTTATCATTTTACCTATGATATAGTATATGTTGCAAAGTGATATAGTGAAGAATCTAAAGCCCTTGTTCAAACATTTATCAATGAACTTCAAAAAATTTAAATTTTGGAGATTTCTTTTTGCACTCCTATCATTTTCTTCTGCAATCTTATAAATATAAAAATATTTATTTTATTCTTCTAGTTTATAAAAATGACTTATGGATTGTATAATCTAATTTTTTTTTATAAAAAAAATTAATTTTTTATTTTATTTTAAAATTATACAATTTAAAAATATTTTTTATAAAAAAAATCTAAATTGTATAATTTAAAATATTTAAGATTCAAATTTATTTTTTCTTTTAAGTTCATTCATCACACAACACATGAATGAGGATGACCATAACTATAAATGAGACTGCCTCATAATGGAGTATTGAGTATTCTTTTTTTGGAAAATGTGTTTTTGGTTCTCTAAAGTAATAAAATAATATAAATAATATCTTAATGGCAGTTGGAAATAATCTCTTAGACTCTCTACATCAACGGCTAACAATGAATACAGTCAACAATTCAATAAATGTGTTTTTTAACTCATCTCTAACATTCATAATTCTATAATTAATTTTCCATTTATTTATTTTAAACAATATTAATTCAATCTTGATATTTTTACGTAGCCTTTTTATGCAGAAAAAAACGTCATAAAAATAGGAAAAATAAAGGGCCTGATGCCATATTCCCAAATTTTTTGTTTTTCAAACAATTTCACTCTTAGTGTCTCTTTGGATCAGGGTGCACTGTTCTTGCAGACGGAAGTGAGGATGCACCCTGTTTGAATCCATAAAAGAGAGGGTGTGAGGGGGCGCGGAAGGGTGTGAGAGGGGGCTGAGACCTTCTTCTCAAAGTTGCTCAGAAGTAAGGAGAAAAGAGAGGAAGTAATCCTTAAATCTATAAAATTACCTATATATTCTCATTCTTTCATAATATTCACCATTCACATTCCAATATTTTTAAACTATATTGCACATGTCATAAAACATAAAACATAAAAAATATTAAATATATTTTATTCTAAATATATTTAAATAATGATAATAAATATTAATTAAAATCATTTAATTTTATTCTAAATAAATTTTAAATATTCAAGAAATATTTAATATATTCATAATAAAAATAAATATATTAAATATGTTTTTAATAAAATGAAAATACCTATATACCTAAAAATATATTTATATATTTATAATAATAAAAAT
>Ga0123342_1009904_pt1 | contig 11150 bp, 7 predicted proteins | sample Turbeawhitnodule_FD_89960 | JGI IMG/M metagenome (GOLD analysis project Ga0123342, IMG submission 89960) | Root nodule microbial communities of legume samples collected from Mexico - Turtle bean Mexico white nodule | ecosystem: Host-associated > Plants > Roots > Nodule | place: Mexico: Nepantla... | reverse complement strand
TTGTGTTCGGCTTCTGATGTGGTTAATGACGTTTGGGGGGCGATTTGGGTTGGTGTTGTGAGTGGAATTTGGAGACATAGGAACTCGGTGACCTTCGACAGGGGCGTGGTAGATGCGCTCGAGTTATTTGCACTGGTACAGGTAAATGTTTGGTCTTGGATTTTTGCAAAGTCCTGTTGTAATTCCTTTACGTACCCCAATTGGGTTTTGAACCCAGTGAATTGTATGAGGCTGTTTGTTTAATGTTTTCTTGAGTTGGTTTGGTTGTTCCTTTTTAAGTTAGAAGGTGTTCCTTGGTTGGAGGTTGGTAAGGCGCTAACTCTTTATGTATAAGGGTTGTACCACCCCTGAAGTGGTTCCCATTTATTTATTTTTTATTACTGATAAAAAAAAAGTAAAACAAAAAATTCCAAACAACTTAATTATAATTTTTGTTTAATATATTTTAAAATATTAATATTTTTTAACATATATTGTCAATTTTTTAAAAAAGTTACTTAAATATAAAACTAGAAGTATCTCCTTATTAAATCCAATTTCAAATTTCAATCAAACTAAAATAATTAAGAATGTTTAGGATTATAAAATAAATATATGATTAGTTTCGATAAATTTTAAAAATATGCTTAAATAAGTTAAATATATGTAACAGCCAATTAAAAATTAATGATTTAATATTTGATGTGAAATCTAAAAAGTTTTATATAACTCACAAAATGTTCAATGAAGTAACATTCAATGTATTTCTTTTCCAGGAACCCAACACCTAGTCAAGCTGCTGCCACCTAATTCTCTTGTTTATCTTGAACGCAGTATATTTAGTGAGATTTAAATTTAAATATTATTTTCGAAAATAATTAAATAATTAAATTTAAAAATAAAAATAATTAATTATTATATTAATTAAACTAAATTTAAAATTAAAAAATTATTCGTATATAAAATGATTTATATTATTAATAAAAATTAATAAAATAATTTATAATTTTTTTTAATTAACTACTAATGTTTTATATTTTTAAATTAATTTAAAAATAAATAATAGAAATTAATTTAAAATATAAAATAATTTAAAAAAAATTGGTATTTAATGATTATATATCAATTTAAAAATTATTTTATAAATTTTTATTAATAATAGAAACTACTTTAAATATCAATAATTTTTTTAGATTATAAAATAGTTTTAAATTTAGTCAAATAATAGTTAATTATTTTGATATCTAAATATAATTTCTATTTAATAATTTTATTATAATAAATATGATATATAATTCATATTTAAATTAATAAATATATAATTTAATCCTTTAAAATAGTTTATATTTTTTTTATCATTATAAGAAAACTTTATATAAACTTATCTTTGATATTATAACTGTACTATAAGAAAATTATTAAATAAAATTATTCCTCTCAATCTTGCACACTAGGGTTGAGCCTCTAACCTCCTATTTAACCTAATTTTCTAGGGTTAGGTCGTTTCTTGTGTCGCGTTGATGAATTAAGTGATAAAACATAAAAAGAAATGATCAATTTGTCTGATGCATTCTCGCTCAAACAAGGAATTCTTGCTTGAGTGAGAAAGACGTCGATTTCCGAAAACTATTATGGAGCATTCTCGCTTGAGCAAGAATCTCCTGTTGCAAAATTGGCTTTTTCGGCACTTTCTTCATTATAGGACCTTCATGCTTTCTCCATTTAGCTCAAATCATTCCTCTTTAACCCAAATCTCCAATTTTTCCTAGAAACCTGCAATTAACACCAAATTTGGGAATAAAAATACTCTTATTCAAATAAAGATCATAAAAAATGTAAAAATGTAAAAATGCATAAATTCATAAATTATGGATTATTTTATATGTATATTAGCAATAAATCCTCATAAGTGCCTATATTTTAATATGAAATATTACTAAAATTAGGCACTTATCAATCATTTAGCTAGTCGAGAAAGATTTTTTGTTAGTAATGCAGGGTACAGTACATGACTAGAAAGGCGTGATCTGGTGGTTTAGACTGGAGTGCAAGATGTTGGTGTTGTTGTCATCTTTGCAAAATTGTGCAATTCAATCTCGTACACATAATTGGGCTTAAAAATTGTTCTTAGGGATGGGCTAAGTGGAATTTTGTATAATTTTGTGGAACAACTAAGTATATTTGAATAAGACTTCTTAGCAGCTAGTTCTTCATGAAGTTATTAGTGGAGCAGGATTTTGGAGGAACTTGTTTCATGATGTCGGTTTTGGGACATAAGAGTGTTTTTTTTCAGCAAGTAAAAAATAATAAATATGAACCACTTTAGAGGTGGTCTAACCTTTATACAGGCATAATACAACAGGACCCACAGTACTCTTCCAGTTTACCAAAACCCTATTATACTACGAAAAAGCAAACAACCCAACCATAAGGAGAAACCTTACAAAAATAGTCAAACACGTCAAACCCTTCCTACAAGAATGAGAGGCCATGAGGATCTACGTCACTTAATCGAAAACATACATGTCAGAGGATCAATGCACCATTTAGAATAAGAAAAACGAGCAAAAGCAAATTTAGATGTTACCCAAGACCAAACCTTTAGTTGACCAAAATGATCAATCACTCCACCTTTGGAAATATGCTTCTTCTTGTGCTTCCAGATTCCACCAACAAATGCAATCCAAACACTTCCTCAAACTATATTTACTTGAACAAGAACATTTAACAAATTAAAATGCAAGAAGTGTGAAACAGGATCATGGTGATTTACCGAAGTTAACCCCAGCCAAGCATAACATTGATTCCAAACTATCCAAGCAATCCTGCATTAAAAAAACAAATGTCTTGTTGACTCCAGTTCCACCATGCAAAAGCAACAAAGGTTGCTAACAACTGCTTATGTGCTAGATTTCAATCAAATCTAAAAGAATCTCTCTTCAAGGCTGCCAAACGAATTCTGAAATATCTTAAGGCCACAACCAGTTTTGGTTTATGGTAACCCTATCACTCTCTTATACATTTGGTTGGTTATTCTAATTCTAATTTTGCAGGGTGCAAGCTGGACAAAAAAATCACAAGTCGCACTTGTCATCTTCTTGGTTGAAGCCTCATATCTTGGCATAGCAAGAAGCAAGCTTGTGTGGTCTTCTCAACTGCAGAAGTTGCGTATATAGTTGTTGGTAGTTGTTGTGCTCAAATTCCTCTTCACATCCTCTAAAACCTCATTGGCCACGAGAACACTATCCAATGAACCCTTTAGATCAACTACCTCTAACCGCAAACTCGTTCACAACCTTCAAAATATCCTCGTTTAAAATCTCCCAACAGAATTTTAAAAAGCAAAAATTAAAGTCGTCAGGTTCAAGACTCTTCGAACTATCGCAACTTCACACTGCAAACTTTACTTCTTCTTCAGATATATCTTATACCAACATTTTTTTCTCTTCCCCAAAAACAGAGCTAAAATTAGAATTATCCAATCTGTCATGAACCCCGTCGACCCCATCAAACCGAGAATTAAAAAAATTCTTAACCTTATCTTTTACCACCTCCTTATCATCACATCAAAGACCGTCCACAAAAACACTGTTTAAACCGTTCCTCACCCTCCTACACTTAACAACTGAATGGAAAAAACTTGTACTAAGATCTCCCTGTGTCCAACCACAGTTAACGGGCTTTCTGTTCAAAATGGTTTCTTACTTAAAGAAAAATCGACTTTGTTCTGCTAATAAAATCCTCTTCTCCTCCCTTCCTTGTTCGTCAAGCTCACTTTCATCATCTCTTGCATCCAACTTGGAGGCCCTCTTTGTTAGATCTTCTCTTTGTAATAGGGTTGGACACTTCTCAAGTATTCCATATTATTTTATTTATTTCTTGTCCTTAAAAAAATAGAGTCAATCAAATTGTCCATTTTAGAATGTATTCATTTATATCATGGTATTCTTGTTTTTTATATGTATTTCAGAAGATTTTACTTGATGTGATCATATAATATAATGCTCGTAGAAACATTAGTAGTAAACACTGTTATGCATATTTGGTATGTTTTCATGACTTACTAAAGTTTTTGTTGGATTTGGATGAAGGTGACTATCCAAAGTAGGGATGGCAAAATAGGGCGGGCCGTGCAGGCTGGCCAGCGGCCTGTTGGTAAAAAATGCAAGGTGGGCTCACCTTTTCAATCCGCTAACCCGCATTAGCCCGCCCCGCAAACCCGCAGCTCGCGCGGGACACCAGCGAGGCAGAGCGGGCTGGCCCGCTAACCCGTAAACAAAAAATAATAATTGACTTGGCAGCAGTGGCAACTCTTTGAGTGAAAGCAAAATTAGGTTTTCAACATTCACCACAGAAGGTGTTACACAACGTTGTTGTTCCAAAAAGAAAACGCACTCCACAACACACGACGCACTCTCCTTGGCAGCGCCGCTGCTTGCTCTTCCTGTGTTGTTGCTACCTCCACTCCTCCTCCACCATGCAAGGCATGTTTTTTATCTACAAATTAATTGGGGATTTGTGTTTATTTGGTTTGAAATTTTGATATAAATTGGGGATTTGTGTTTATTTGGTTTGAAATTTTGATATAAATTAGGGATTTGTGTTTATTTGGTTTGAAATTTTGATGTAAATTAGGGATTTGTGCTTATTTGGTTTAAAATTTTGATATAAATTGGGGATTTGTGTTTATCTCCATATAAATTAGGGATTGTGCATAGTTGAACCTGTTATACCAATCATAGGAGAAGAAAAAAAGACATGCATGTGAGGGAAGTGGTGAGTGAGACAACTATTCATAAACTATAAAAATAGATTATAGATTATTTTTAGATTATAGAATTATTTTTAGATTATATGTTTATTCTATATTTTCCAACAGGATCTCAATTTGCAAATTGGATTGTAATGGATGAGGAATGTAGCATGCCTCTTTGTGAGTTTGAAATGGAGGAAGATGATAATACTGAGAAACAATATGAAACTGTTGAACCTGAAAAAAAAGAAAAGGGATAAGACTAGCACATCTAATTGTTTGAGGTATTTTACTAAGATTGAGGAGGGAAAAGATGGAAAAGAAAGGGCAAAGTGCAATAGTTGCAACAAAATATATGTAACTGGTGGAACAAAATATGAGACTTCTCATTTAAATCGTCATGTTATGAAATGTGTTAAAAGAAAAACTAAAGATGTGGGTCAAATGATTTTGGATATGCAGGGAAAGTTGAAGGCAAAAAAAAAAAATAGATCAAGTTGTACATCGGGAATTGTTTTCTGGTCTAATTATTAGGCACAATTTGTCTTACAAATTTGTTGAGTATTTCGAACTTAGGACTTGGATAAACTACTTGTGTCCTGATACAATTATGATTTCTAGAAACATTGTTAAGGCTGATATTGGGAGAATGTATATGAAAGAAAAAATAATGCTTAAGAAATTGCTTGCTTCCATTCTTAGTAAGATATGTTTAACTTCTGATTTATGGACATCTATCAATACTGAGGGTTTCATATCATTAATGAATTAATGAATTTTTACAAGATTGGGGACTAGAGAAAAATGTGTTTTCTATGACTTTGGATAATGCTTCTACTAATGATGTTCTCCAAAATACTTTAAAAATTCAACTTCTTTTACAAAATGGTTTGATAGTGGTGATGAATTCTTTCATGTTTTGGACCAAATTAGAAATAACATCAAATATGTGAGGGGTTCGGAAAGTAGAATAGTGAAATTTAAATAATGCCTTGAAAGGTTTAGCGATATTGATGCATCATTTGGGTTGTGTCTTGATGTCCCTACAAGATGGAACTTTACTTATTTGATGATTAAAAGTGCTCTCAAATTTCAACGTGTTTTTAGAAGCTTGATTTGGTTGATGAATCTTATAAATATTGCCCTACAGATGAAGAGTGGGAAAGAGCTGGACAAAATTTCAAGTTCTTGTTACCCTTTTATGATATCACTAACTTGATTTATGCTACAAGTTATCCTACTTCCAACTTGTATTTTTTACAAGTTTTGGAAAATTCAGTGTTTGTTGATGGAAATGTGAAGGATGAAGATGTACTAATTAAGAATATGGCTAAATTGATGATAGTAAAGTTTGAGAAATATTGGGATGAATATAGCGTTGTACTTGCATTTGGTGCAATTTTAGACCCAAGGATGAAGTTAGAAACATTGAGATTTTGCTTTGAAAAAATTAATTCACTTACTTGAGAACTAAAATTGGAAAAGATCAAGGAAAAATTATACAAACTTTTTGCTGAATATTCTGCCTAAAGTTTGACAACATCATCAAATGTTCAGAAGCATAAGCAAAGACAATCTTCATTCTCATCATCTATATCTAAACCAAGTCTTTTTTTATGTAAGTTACTTACTTTAATAATACTTATTAATGTACTTTAATTCATTTTTAATTCTTTTTGCAGCAGTCCAATATACTAACTTATTACATCATAATAGGAATTAAAAATGCGCAAGCTTCAAGTAACTAATACATAAAGCTGGAAGATCACAACTTGACACTTATTTGGATGAAACAACTTTGGATTTTAACTTTTTATAGCAAATGGATGTGTTAGATTGGTGGAAAAGTAATAGTCAACGTTTTTCTGATCTTGCTTTAATAACCACAGTTGCATCGGAATCTGCATTTAGCATTGGTTCTCGAATTCTTAACAAGTATAGGAATCAACTTTTGCCTGAAAACGTGGAAGCAATCATTTGTATTCTAGTTGGAAGCATGGATATTCTGAGGGTAATTCAATTATTTTAATTGATCTTATTTTTATTATAATATTTTTATGAAAAATTAATTAATTCATTGTGATTGTTTTAATGTATGCAGATGACGGGGAAGATTATAATTATGAAAAATTGGATGAAAGTTCTTCTAAGGTTGCATCCAATGTTATTGAAATGGAAGAATATCAATAATGTTTATGTTTAATGTTTTTGAATTAGTTATTTTTAATGTTTTGGAAGAGGAAGAATATTCATATATTTGATTTTTATCTTAATTAAATTATTGATGTTTGAATATGTTTGAAATGGAAGAAAAAAAATTTCATGTTTGATAGTAACAAATATATAGGTTCGATTTAACAATTTTTCAAGAATAAAAAGTAAAAAAAAAAATCATTCAGTTTCTAAAAATAAAATGAATGCGGGTTGGCCCGCAAACCTACAAACCAGCCTTTATGCAGGACGATATGTAAAATCTAGTCCACATTCACTTTGCAGGACGAGTCAAGTGCGAGACGGGTCAATACGGAACAGGCTAGCCTGCTTTGCCATCCGAATCAAAATGATAAAGATTCAAAGGGATTAAATCTACATTTGCATAATATTATTTAGTAAAAGGCTCGCAAATACTCTCATTCTATATATTCTTTTCGCTAATAAAAAAAATACTTTTATTTTCATTTATTAATTAATAATTGAATATAATATATGTACATCTTACATAAATATAAGCTTCTTTTACACTTCTAATTAATAATATTATAAAATTGATATATTAAATTATTACTATATTATCATTAAACAAACCTATCAAATACTTTCTTCAGGAAATAATTTATGCCTAAATAACTTAAACATTATTATCTTTTATTATATATTCTGATCATAATTTTTACTGCTTGTGAAGAGTAAAATACTTTTCGCACCTAACAAATCAAATTTTTAGAAATAAGTAAACTTTTTAAAATGATAAGCACAAGGAGCCCTAGGTTTATCTAGAAGAATTGCTTACATCATCCCTCAAACATACATCAAAACTGTCTGGTAGAGCAACCAGTCAACATTGACCAGAAAGCTATGAAGCCTTCCACTTTATAATATATATATTCCATCCCTCATTTACCCATTTACCTGGTTAGAACTAACTTATTCGCCACTTATTCATTCTCAAATTTCTCTTCAAATTTACTTCTTAATTTAAGAAATTTCCAAATAAATATTTTATTGCATGAGAATTATTAATGCACAAAAGTATTTTTGTTACGTCTATACATACATAAAAAAGAGAGAAATAGAGACATTTTAATGAAAAAAATATATATTTAATTAAAAAATGAGAAAATAATGAAATTGAAATACTTTTCTCCAACTTTGTTTTCTCTCTAATGTTTATATATTTTATGTCCCATTTTTCATTAGTTAAAGCACCTCTTCTTTCTTTTCTCCTTTACATTAAAGAATTCGTTAAGTACTCAGTAATTGGGAGAACTTGGTGATTAGCTGTTCTAGAAATATTTAATCTCATTATTATGTGTTTGAGATGAACGATAACTAACTCCAGAAATTCATATATATTTGGATGATAGTAATTAACTTTTACAATAAAAAAATTACTAACTCATAAGATTTCAATGATTGGAAAAAAAATATTTGACCGCTCTCGGTAAATAAAAGCTAATTCATTATAAAGAAAAATAGTAATTACAATTTTTTTTTAATCGGCAAATAGTACTTACATTGTTTACATTTTTAATGATTAGATTTTTAATATATTAGTCTATAATTGTTATATATATATATATATATATATATATCAGTGAAAAATATCCCAGTCTCTTTGTACGTGAGACCTATTATAGGGACATGACTAACGTTAAAATTCTTTGAAAAATTGTTGGAAGGGAAAAAGAAAAGTTGTTTTGGCACTGTTGAAAAATGTGCATGTATGACTTTACATTTGTAATTTACTTTATAACGTAAAAAAACACACCGTCAATTTACTCTTTATATTATATATTCTCACCTCAAAGTCATACTTTTCTAAAATCCTTTCTTCTTCTTATGCACACAAAAGAATATGAAAGTGTAATAACCATTGTTTTAACCTTGTCGTATGTTGTTGTTGCTGATGTAAATATGTTCGATTTTTGAAGTCATGAATAACGACAAAGTCCAATGATCCATCATCGCCTGTTCCCTTATTTTGGAAACCCCGTAGCAAAATTTTCTCACATTTGGTTGGAAGATAAAGAATCAATCGAGGGAGTGGTAGCTGCTGGGAAGGAACAATGGCTGCACCGCCAAATAGCAGGCTTCAAAGCATGTTAAGGGCTGCAGTGCAATCAGTTCAGTGGACTTACAGCCTCTTCTGGCAACTTTGTCCTCAACAAGGGTACCTTACCTACCAACCTTCTCCATTTTAGGCTTCTTCAAATCATACTTACACTGACCCTTTTCTCATTTAAGTTTTGATCTGCATTTGAATAAGTGTTTACATCCCTTTTCTTGCCACAAGATTGATTCCATTCACGATATTGTTTCGCACAAAGCAAATCCAATCATCTGAAGAAAACAATGTTTTTCATAATCAATCTTAAAAGCCTAACTGATTATTGAAATATAACACGATTTTGATAGGATTTTGACGTGGGGTGATGGGTACTACAACGGAGCAATTAAGACTAGGAAGACAGTTCAAGCAATGGAAGTGAGCACTGAAGAAGCTTCTCTGCAAAGAAGCGAGCAACTTCGAGAGTTATATGAATCGTTGTCTGCTGGAGAAGCAAACGCGCAAACTCGAAGACCATGTGCTGCTTTGTCTCCTGAAGATCTAACGGAATCAGAATGGTTCTATTTGTTGTGTGTATCTTTCTCCTTTCTTCCTGGTGACGGGTAACTCCACTTCTCTTTCTCTCTCTCTTCTTTATCAACCTTTCAACTTTTTCTCATTTTTAACTTCATACATCATTCATTCTATCAAATGCGTTCTTCATCTTTCATTTTTTGTGTTCTTTTTAAGAGAGTGATTCTTGGTAGCTAGATCTAAGTGCAGTACAAACAAAGAGAGATGATATATATTTCCTCCTTAAAAAAAACAATGATATATGGACAACTTGCTCCACTACACAACTCTTCATTTATGATATAAACACAGGGTATTTTTGTCATTTCATACAAAAAGAGTTGTATAGTGAAATAAGGTTGTCATTTTATATTTTTCTTAAAAAAATACTACCAATTGACAATTTCATATATTAATGTTTTAAACATATATTTTAATATATATTATTATATGGTTAATTAGAATAGGCTGTAAAACAAATGTCAAAGTATAATTTTTGTATAAACAAATCAAACAAACTAGCTATTAGTTAGGTTTCACTTTTGGGATCAAACATTCTCTCACTCTCTTCCCACTTGATCATATAATGCTATGAAAAAAGTCCAAAAAGGTTGTGATTGTTAGAGATTTGAGTTTCTACTTTTGGGAATGAGATGATTTTTCAATCTACTTTCTTTTCACCATATCAAATTTTACCGTTGAAAACTGTTTTATAATTTTTCTAGTGAAATAAATGCTCAATTTTATAGTGAAATGATTTTTGTTGTATTTATTTTAAGGAGTCAATATATATCCTCAGACATTTTAGTCTTAAATATTTTAAAAACCTTTCATTTCTCGAACATTTTATAAAATATCTTCTAATCTAATGCGTTTTATGCAAAAAAAAAATGGTAATGAAAAGTAAGATTAAAAAATTGAGGAACTAAAGGATCACCAATGTTCATATTCTTTGAAACTAATTAACCTAGGGATTTACTCACAAAAATATATCTCGGTATCCATTCTTATAAGTCGGTGGAGCCTCAACTTTAGTTAAAGCTAAAACAAAAGAAAATTGCAATGATGATTTGAAGCATTCAAAAAACAAAATTTTTCTTTCTTGTCGCTTTATTTTCTTTTCCACAGAAAATAAAGTTACCCTTGGTGAATTATAAAGGCAGACCAGAGTGTTGTTTAGCCCTAGCTTTCGTTAAAGCCAGTTGAAAAAGGGAATTGCTATAATTTATACGTTCAATCTTTGGAAGAAAATAAAGCAATGGTCAATAACACAGCTCGAGGCTCTAGCACTTCCCTTAGAAAAGATATGGTTCCTTTCAGTGAAACAGATATAGGAGAAGAATTGTTGGTATAGCAGCTGCAAAACTTTAATATTCAACCAATTCTGATAACATCATTTCAAAACAATCATCATTTTTTTTACTTACTAAGTTTAAATTTTGTATAAACTTGGAACTACTTTGCGGCATGATAACTTGCAAAACGATATCTATCTATATATATATATATATATATATATATATATATATATATATATATATATATATATATATATATATATATATATATATAACACAT
>Ga0123342_1009903_pt1 | contig 11151 bp, 9 predicted proteins | sample Turbeawhitnodule_FD_89960 | JGI IMG/M metagenome (GOLD analysis project Ga0123342, IMG submission 89960) | Root nodule microbial communities of legume samples collected from Mexico - Turtle bean Mexico white nodule | ecosystem: Host-associated > Plants > Roots > Nodule | place: Mexico: Nepantla... | reverse complement strand
CCGATTGTAGATTGCGTTGAGAAAGGAGCCGATGATAACGCGCGCCAGACCGGCATGGGTTTCCAAGGTCTTGAGGTCGATATTGATGAAGACATCGGTTTCACCATCGGCCAGCGCCTCGGTGGAGAAGCTGGAACCGGAGACGAGCGCGCCGTAGTTCGCATAGCTTAGCCAATGCGTTTCCTTGATCGCATTGGCGTAGACACCCGAGAAGGTCTCGGGCGTCATGTTGACGAAGGCGGCGACATTCTCCTTCACGAAGTTGGAAGCGGAGTTGTCGTAGATCTCCTGCAGGCGAGCGCGAAGCTTTGGCTCCGGCTCTGAAAGATTGGCGCGAACCTGCCGCAAGGTCTGATGCTTCTTGTCCGTATGCCCGGAAAGGCAGACATCGGCGATCATCGCGGTCAGAAGCTGAAGTCCGGACGCGCGAAAGAAGTCATCGCGGACGCCGGTCGCGCGACCGCTATCGCTCATGATCCATGATGCGACGGCCGCGATATCCTCTTCCTTGGTTCCGCCATGACGACCGATCCAGTCGAGCGCGTTGAAGCCGGATTGAGCGTTCTTCGGATCGAGGACGATCACGCGCCGGCCCGCCTTGCGCCGGTGATCCATAACCATCGGCGCCACCTCGTTAGACGGATCAAGCACGACGAGTGAGCCGCCCCATTTGAGCGCGGTCGGGATCGTGACGGAGGTCGTCTTAAAACCACCTGAACCGGCGAAGACGATCCCATGCGATGAGCCGAACGAGCCGTCGAAGCACAAAAGCGGTGCGGAACCTCCCCTTCCCCAGGTCTTTGGCTCACCGGCTCGAAACGACGAGGCGGCCGGATCGTCGCGATCGACGCGATATCGCTCGCCGATGACGATGCCGCCTGTTTCCGGAAAGAGCTTTTCCGCCTCCTGCATCGTCATCCAGTCCGCCTCCCCATGCAGGGCGCGCTTGCCCCGGATGCGTCGCGGCTCGCTTCGCGCAAACGCCGCATTGCCCATCCTCGCAACACGCAGCGCGAAGAATGTCACGAGCAGCGCGGTGCCCGCTCCTGCGATGGTCGAAGGATCGGCATAGGAAAGAGGCGTCCTTCCAGTGGGGACTTGGCCGGCGAAAGCCAGCAGGCGCAATCCCTCCCTAAGCGATGCGTCGGCAATGACACCGAGACCGCCCGCGGCAACGCTCCAGCCCGCGGTCTTGACGTTGACGGATCCCCTCGTTCCAAACAAAAACATCAGCCCGCATGCTGCGGCGAGCGCATAAGGCAGTGCGAGCCCGATTCGCCCGAGCATCAGCTTCGCCTGATCCGTCGTTCCGAATGCCGCGAGCCACCGTTCGATACCGGGGAAGCTCAGCGCAATTGTCAGCATCGCAGCAGCCGGAATGGTGCCGATAAGGATCCTCTTAGGCATCATCGGCGAATGCCTTTGCGCCGATTTCACTGAGACGCGTTCTCTCCGCATCGTCAGCTTTGATTCGCGCGCCGGCGTCGATCAGCAACCCGAGCAAGAGCGCGCGTTTCTCATAGCGCAGGCCTGCCTTGACGATCAGTCCGCCGAGCTCGATCTTCTCCCGCGCGTCCTTCTTGCGGGCTTCGGTCGCCGTCATCTTTTGCATTCGCTCAAGCCTCCTCAGATTGGCCCGCAGCCTCGCCAGCGCCGTTCGGCGGCGTGGTCGCAGGCTTGCGCCCCGGGACGGGTTTCGTTTCTCTGTGAAACCGGCTGACGACCTCTTGGAATGCCGACAGAAGATCAGCCTCCTCGATCTCGATCTCCCCGATCCCCGCACGTAGCGCGATGCGCCCGATGCGCTCGGCGTCACGTGTCTCCGCCTGCTTGAGCTGCTCTTGCAAGCGAGCAATCTCTTCACGGATCTTGGCGGTTGGCTTCTTCATGGGGCGTCGCTTCCTCGTTGCTTTTGGTCCGATGAAATCAAACCTTGCCCCGAATTTTCTCCCGCTGGAAAGGTGCAATGTTGCACCTCGCCAAAGCGCCAGCTTTTGGCGAATGATCCCGCCGTTCCGAAGGAGCGGATCCAAGGGCGCAATTATACGTCGCTGACGCGACGCCCTGCTCATAGGCCCTGGCGGGGTCAACCGCTCCCGACGAACTTGTTGATTCTTATCATTCTTTGGAGCTCGTTCTCGTCGTGGCCGTCCCGCATTTCTCAGTCAGCATTGTTGCCCGCGGCTCCGGCCGCAGCGCGGTGCTGTCGGCGGCCTATCGCCACTGCGCCAAGATGGAGTTCGACCGGGAAGCCCGCACGATCGACTACAGCCGCAAGCAAGGGCTGCTGCACGAGGAGTTCGTCATTCCCGAAGATGTGCCGGAGTGGCTGCAGGAAATGATCGCCGATCGTTCGATCTCCGGCGCTTCGGAAGCCTTCTGGAACAAGGTCGAGGCGTTCGAGAAGCGGAGTGATGCGCAGCTCGCCAAGGATGTGACCATTGCCCTGCCGATCGAGCTGACCGCCGATCAGAACATCGCGCTCGTCCGCGATTTCGTTGGACGGCACATCACCGCCAAGGGCATGGTGGCCGACTGGGTCTTTCATGACGCACCCGGCAATCCGCACATCCATCTGATGACGACCTTGCGGCCACTGACCGAGGACGGATTTGGCGCCAAGAAGGTCGCGGTCTTGGCACCGGATGGCAACCCTGTCCGAAACGATGCGGGCAAGATCGTCTATGAGCTTTGGGCCGGCGGAGTGGACGATTTCAATGTTTTCCGGGGTGGCTGGTTCGCCTGTCAGAATCGGCATCTGGCGCTTGCGGGTCTCGACATTCGTGTCGATGGACGGTCCTTCGAGAAGCAGGGGATCGAGCTGACGCCGACTATCCATCTCGGCGTCGGGACGAAGGCGATCGAACGGAAAGGCGACGGCGGGGAGGAGAAGGTCGTGCTCGAGCGGTTGGAGCTGCAGGATGAGCGACGCGCCGAGAATATCAGGCGTATCCAGCGCAATCCGGAGATCGTCCTGGACCTCATTACCCGCGAGAAGAGCGTCTTCGATGAGCGCGACATCGCCAAGATCCTCTATCGATACATTGACGATGCAGCGCTTTTCCAAAACCTGATGGCACGGATCCTGCAAAGCCCGCAAACGCTCCGGTTCGACCGCGAGCGTATGGATCTCGTCACGGGCGTCCGTGCACCGGCGAAATACACGACGCGGGAGCTGATCCGCGTTGAAGCACAGATGGCCAATCAGGCGATCTGGCTGTCGCAGCGATCCTCTCATGCCGTCAAGCCAGCGGTGCTGAGCGGCGTATTCTCTCGCCATGACCGCCTATCGGATGAGCAGAAAACCGCGATCGAACATGTCGCTGGTCCGGAGCGGCTCGCCGCCGTGATCGGCCGTGCCGGCGCTGGCAAGACGACGATGATGAAGGCGGCGCGCGAAGCCTGGGAAGCGGCCGGTTATCGGGTCGTCGGTGGCGCACTTGCTGGCAAGGCTGCGGAAGGCCTGGAGAAAGAAGCGGGCATCGCCTCCCGTACACTGTCGGCCTGGGAGCTAAGATGGGATCAGGAGCGAGACCGGCTTGATGAAAGGACCGTCTTCGTCCTAGACGAGGCCGGAATGGTCTCGTCCCGGCAGATGGCGCGCTTCGTCGAAGCGATAACCCTGTCCGGTGCAAAGCTCGTCCTGGTCGGCGATCCCGAGCAGCTGCAGCCGATCGAAGCCGGCGCTGCCTTCCGCGCCGTTTCCGAGCGGATCGGCTACGCGGAACTCGAGACGATCTATCGTCAGCGCGAACAGTGGATGCGCGATGCTTCGCTTGATCTGGCGCGCGGAAACGTGTCGGCTGCGCTCGACGCGTACGCGCAGCGGGGCATGGTCCGGACCGGCTGGACGAAAGACGAGGCTATCACCGCTCTGGTCTCCGACTGGGACCGTGAATACGATCCGGACAAGGCCACCCTGATCCTCGCCCATCGCCGTGTTGATGTTCGTCTGTTGAACGAGATGGCGCGCGGCAAGCTGGTCGAACGAGGCGTAATCGAGACCGGCCATGCGTTCAAAACGGAAGACCGGACGAGGCACTTCGCGGCCGGCGATCAGATTGTCTTCCTGAAGAATGAAGGATCGCTCGGCGTCAAGAACGGGATGTTGGCACGCGTCGTCGACGCCCAACCGGGGCGGATTGTTGCTGAGATCGGCGATGGCGAAGACCGCCGTCAGGTCGTGGTCGAACAGCGGTTCTATACCAATGTCGATCACGGCTATGCGACCACGGTTCACAAGAGCCAGGGGACAACCGTCGATCGCGTCAAGGTACTGGCGTCGAGCACGCTGGACCGGCACCTATCCTATGTCGCCATGACCCGCCACCGCGAGACGGCGGAGCTCTATGTCGGGCTGGAAGAGTTCGCGCAACGGCGCGGCGGCGTGCTGCTGGCCCATGGCGAAGCGCCTTACGAGCACAAGCCAGGCAGCCGGGACAGCCATTATGTGACGCTCGGCTATTCCGATGGCCAGGAGCGAACCGTCTGGGGTGTCGATCTCGCGCGGGCGTTGGATGCGTCGAAAGCTGAGATCGGTGACCGCATCGGTCTGAAGCCCCTTAGATCGCAGCGCGTCACGCTCCCCGACGGCAAGGAGGTCGACCGGAATTCCTGGAAGGTTGTGCCGATCGAGGAGCTGGCGATGGCACGGCTCCATGAGCGGCTCTCGCGCTCCGGATCGAAGGAAACGACGCTCGACTATCAGGACGCTTCGCACTATCGCGCTGCGCTGCGTTTCGCGGAGGCGCGTGGCCTTCATCTGATGAATGTCGCCCGCACCATCGCGCACGATCAGCTCCAATGGACCGTCCGTCAGTCGTCGAAGCTCGCCGAGCTTGGCGCGCGTCTCGTGGCCGCCGCGGCAAGGTTCGGTCTTGGCAAAGCGAAGTCCACCGCGTCGACAACATCTGCAATCAAGCGGGCAAAACCCATGGTCACAGGATCAACGACCTTCCCCCGATCCGTCGGTCAGGCGGTCGAAGACAGGCTCTCGGCCGATCCCGGCCTGAAGGACAGCTGGCAGGAGATTTCGGCTCGCTTCCATCACGTCTTTGCCGATCCGCAGGCCGCCTTTAAGGCCGTCAATGTTGACGCGATGCTGGCGAATGAGACGGTAGCAGCCGTGACGATTGCGCGGATTGCAGAACGGCCGGAAGGCTTCGGCACACTGAAGGGGAAGACTGGTCTGTTTGCAGGCGGCGCCGAGAAGCAGGCGCGCGATACAGCACTCGTCAACGCGCCAGCCCTTGCCCGCGATCTGCAAGGCTTCATTGCGAAACGCGCGGAGGCGGCCAGCCGCTACGAGGACGAGGAGCGCGCGGTCCGCACCAAGCTCTCGCTCGATATTCCTGCCCTCTCCGCATCGGCAAAGCAGATGCTCGAACGCGTGCGCGATGCGATCGATCGAAACGATATCCCCGCCGGTCTTGAGTTCGCTCTGGCCGACAAGATGGTGAAGGCCGAGCTCGAGGGTTTTGCCAAGGCCGTGTCGGAGCGCTTCGGGGAAAGAACCTTCCTTCCGCTTGCGGCAAAGACTGCAGACGGGAAGGCGTTCGAGGCAGCGTCGGCAGGTATGCAGCCGGCCCAGAAGAACGAGCTGCGATCCGCTTGGGACACGATCCGGACCGTTCAGCAACTGGCTGCCCATGAACGGACGGCGGTGGCGCTCAAACAGGCGGAGACCATGCGGCAGACCCAAACGAAAGGGTTGTCGCTCAAATGACGTCTCACATCTCCCCCGCCTCTGCCGTTGCGCGTCAAAGGCGCCTAGCTCTCGCTCTCCTCGCAGTGTCATGTGGCGTTGCGCTCGCGGTGATTGTCGGCGGCACCATCGGCGGCCTGCGGATCAACACCACGCCCAGCGAGCCGCTCGGGATCTGGCGTGTCGCACCCCTCGAACACACGGTTCAGGCGGGTGAAATGGTGTTCGTCTGTCCCCCCGAGACTGACGCCTTTTCCGATGGATTTGAGAGAGGCTACCTTCGCTCGGGCCTGTGCCCAGGCGGCTTTGGCCCCCTCATCAAAACGGTGGCTGCAGTCGGCGGGCAGCGCGTCGATGTCGCCGGCGACGTCACGATCGATGGACGGCAGATTGCAAACTCGCGCCTCGTGTCTCAGGACGGCCAGGGGCGGCCATTGCGCCCGTATAAAGGGGGGACGGTTCCGGCCGGTTTCGTGTTCCTGCATTCGCCATTCCCGGGATCCTGGGACTCGCGATATTTCGGTCCAGTTCCAGCCTCCGGTGTCCTCGGCCTTGCAAAGCAGGTGCTTACCTATGCGCCATGATTGGCTCCAGCCGCTTTGCCTCACCATGGCTTCTGCCGCGACTGGGTACATCGCCTGGAGTGGACACGCTCTGACCCTGCCCGCAGCAATCGCATTTCCGGCACTGTGGTCGATGGCACGCAGTCGCCGCACTGCAGGTGTCGTTTCAGCCGCCTATTTTCTGGCGGCGTCGCGCGCTTTGCCGCAAGGCGTGGCTGCCTTCTATCAATCGGACATCTGGACGGGATTGCTCTTGTGGCTGGTCGCCTCGAGCGGCTTTGTCTTTGTTCATGCCGCACTCTGGTCACGCCAAGCCGGTGGCTGGACAGCCCTGCGATATGCGATCGCAATGGTCCTCATGGCCCTTCCGCCCTTCGGGATTGTCGGATGGGCGCATCCAATCACCGCGGCAGGCGTTCTCTTTCCAGGATGGGGCTGGGCCGGACTTGCGGCAGTGGCAGCCGGTCTCACGATCATGACGACGCGATATAGACCGGCTGCAGCCTTGGCCCTCGTAGGCTTCTGGCTCTGGTCCGCCGCATTCTGGACCAATCCCGAAAAAGGGCACGGCTGGCACGGCGTCGACCTACAGCTCGGAAATAGCCTGGGTCGGGAAAACAGTCTTGATCGACATCGTGACCTTGCTGCAACGCTCCGCAGTCAGCGTCGTCCGACCACGACCTTCATGCTCTTGCCCGAAAGTGCTCTCGGATTCTGGACGCCGTCGGTCGAGCGCGTTTGGCGGCAGCAGCTTGCCGGGGTCGACCTGAGCCTCATCGCCGGCGCGGCTGTCGTCGATGCAGAAGGTTACGACAATGTGCTCATTCGCGTGTCGGCCACCGAAAGCGAGATCCTCTATCGGGAACGCATGCCCGTGCCTGGGTCGATGTGGCAACCTTGGTTGCCAGTGATCGGAAAGAGTGGCGGAGCCAGAGCCCACCTTTTCGCAAATCCGGTCGTGTCCGTCGGCGGCCAGCGCGTGGCTCCGCTCATCTGCTACGAGCAGCTGATCATCTGGCCCGTCCTGCAGTCGATGCTTCATGACCCTGATCTCGTCATAGCCGTCGGAAACGACTGGTGGACCAAAGGAACTTCCATCATCGCCATTCAGCGTGCCAGCACAGAAGCTTGGGCGCGTCTGTTCGACAGACCTCTCGTAATGTCCGTCAACACCTGACCCTTGGAGCCATCGTCATGGACCCAGCCTTTATCAAGCAGTGCGCCGAACCGGCGCTCAAGCCAGCTATTGTCGAACAGTTCGTGTCTGCGGTTGGCTCTGGCGACCCACTTGCCGTCACTGTCAAATCGGGCGGCCGCCGCATCCTCGTTCCCAAACCGAAAACCCCCGACGAGGCCATGGGCATCGTTCGGCAGTATGCCGGCCAGGCGGTGGTCCGGGTGGGGGTGACGCAGTTTCCGGCCGGTGTCGGCGTCAAGGATACCTCCGAGATCAAGTCTGATCTGGTCGAGCCCTGCGAGAACCTCCGCAAGGGATCTGCGATGTTCGCCAAGATTCTTCGGATCGTAAGAAAATGGTACGGCAACCCCACCAACGCTGAGGTCTTTCCGCAAATCTTCGACGATGCGGTTTATGCCTGGAACACAGGCCAGTTCGACGGCCAAGGCGTGTTTCAAGCCGAGGATCCGGGGGGTGCAGTACCCGAAGAGGACGACAAAGCGAGGGTGGTGGAGGCGGAGCCTGCTGCTGCCGCGCCGACTGAAACTGAGGCCGAGCCCTCAAACGAAAACGACATCGAAGGGGCGGGCATCAGGATCGATTTGTCGAGGATTGGCGGCCAGAAATAGCTTTCTGAGGAACCGATTACAGGTTCACGATCGCAACATCGAGATCATTGAGTACAGCTGCCAGGTCGGGTGCCCGTATCAGTCTCGTCGCACCGATAGCCTTCAGCTTGCCGATGGATCGATCGAACACCGCAACGTTCGTGTGCCCGTTCAGTCGCGACGGATAAATGATGCCGTCGACCTGATCTCGATGTTCGTGGAATGCGACAGCCCACTCGCGAGCAAGGGATTGCTTGGAGGATTTTGCTACATCTGACGGCACACCCATCTTGATCGATCCGTCGTCGCGCAGATCAACCATCGTCAGTGGGTCGATCACCTCGATCTGCGCGTATTGTCGGTTGTGAAGCGCTGACTCGGCAATGGGGAGATCGCCGATCAAGCCATCGCGTTGATCTCGCAGTACGGCTTCGAGAAAGCATACTTTGATGGTGTCGCCCATGTAGAGGACGCCAAAGCGATTGGCGGACTTGCGGCGCCGCGGGTCGCTGAAGCGGCTCGGTGTCTTTCCGAAACCGAGCGGATCAGGGTATCTATCGAGGTAGATGCGGCCGAACCGTGAGCCGGGCGCCACGACGTGTAGATGCAGGCGTGCTGTTTCGAAGCCGGCGGGCGGCAGTGCATTTCCCATTTACCGGAAATCTCGCCCAACGCTTTCCGCTGCCGCGATCGCCTGTTCAGTTCGTCCACGCTCCAGAGCTTCACGACCCGTCAGACCATCCAGTTCGCCATGCGGCTGGACCAGGAAGCGATAGACCGCCCAGGCTCCACCGAGCCTCACGTGGAGGACAGGCAGTGCAGCAAAGGGCTTGCCATCGGAATCAAGCTGCCAATCGGGGAAGCGATACCCACGCTTGGCACCGTCGAGCCCTAGCACCTGACCGTTTTGCCGCTTAGTATTGACCGTCACCCGCGTCGTGCCGAGCAGGCGAGCAAAGTCGTCAGCGCTGAGCATGTCAGCGCGCTCGAGGATTTCTGCCGCCTTTGAGCGTCCGCGCGCCCGTGCTGCGGCAAGTGCCTGCTCAAGGCCAGCGTCTACGGTGCTGTCTTCCTGAGACAGCGCAGGGGTGGCCAATGCGTCATCTTCGACCGGGGTTACGACCATGTCGCCCTCCGGATCGACGTCAACGCGGAAGCTCACACGCCTGCCGGCGGTTCGACTCCTTGAAATCGCCTGTCCATATTGCTGCAGCAGCGCCTGCACGCGCTTGGGCTTGTCGGAGAGGACTTTGGTCGCACTATCCGGAACTTTGATTTTAAAGCCGCTCATACCTTCCGGCAGCGCTCCCGCGCCTGTTGCCAGGAAAAAAGCCATGGACCTATCTGGTCCATCCCTGCGGGCCGAGCCGTCTTTGATGCTGGGTTTTGCCTTGGGAGATGCCATAACATTTCCTCCATACAGAAGTACCTATATGGCAAAGATGGATAAGTTCGTCAAGTTCGTAAAGGTATTTTAAGCTGCTCACGCCCTGGCAACTTAAGTAAGAAACCGCTTTAAGCTCAAACCGGCGTACAAAATGTATGGTAGCTTCCCGAGGGAATAGTGCCCACAGTTCAATCTCAGCGTCTGCGGTCGGCTGCCGGCGTTCTTCAAACTTCGTAATAAGCTTTCCGAAAGCTCCGGCAACACGACCGTGTCTCTCTTGGCTAGCACCATGTGAAGATTCAGATCGGGCCGAGCCAGACGATGCACATAGTTTTCGAGATTGAGTGGGCTCCATGCTCGTCTGAGGTCAACCAACTCAATTTCCGGCTCGAGGCTATTACGGATAGATCGTGTCGCCCGACCGGTCCAAACCATATCCGCAAGGCTTCCAGACGTCAGGAATAGCGAAGCTTTGGAAACATTCTGATCAAGTGAGGCAATCAATCCTGCGACCCAGGAACCGAGGCTCATGCCGAGGACGGAGATTTCTCGATAGCCCTCACTTTTCAGCCAGCGGATGAGTTTTCTTCCATCACATACGGCCTGCCTCACGGCTTGGATCGTTCGACCAAGGTTGGCGCTCAGCATGTAATCCGCGTGCAATGAACCGGGACGGCTACGCTCGAAGTGATAAGGCATCGCGATCTCAACGACCGTGATGCCGCGCCGTGAAAAGAAGCCGGCAATTTGCGCGTTTCGGGTGCGAGCTTTCCAATGATGAAAAAGCACCAGTGCCTTGTCGAGAGATCCACTTTTGGTAATTTTCGCCAAGACGATATTGTTTTCCGCGACATCGGTGACGGTTCCCGATGGAAATCTGATCCAATCATCGCTCACCTCGAAATCATGATCGGCGCTCTCACGCTCCTCAAAAAAAGTTGGATCGGCGGAAGCTTGCTCCGCACGGGCACAAAATTCGCGGATACCGCCGATACGCTCACCTGGAAAGGCCAGCTTTGCATCCAGAGCAAAACTCCCTGTCGCCTTCCCGTCTTCGCCGCGATTCGCGCGCTGTTCATCCCACCGATCAAGCCAGCTAAGATACACGTCGTTCGCTTCCTATTTGTACGGCTCGCCCCTGTCCGGGATCAACGAAGCCATAAACTGCAACCAGCACCCCGATGACCAAAACGATGGAGAAGCCGACGAATGCACCTATCAGCAGGTAGCTTACAAACAGCAATGCGATAATGGCGACCATCTTCCAGAGAGGTATGCGAAATCGCCTACCGATACCTCGCAGGGAGATCGAGCCGTACGCAAAGACAAGCAACGCCGAAACTGCGACGAGCAGGCTGCTGTAGTGGGTAGGCATCCGATAATGGAATCCGTTGCTGGTACCATCACGACCTGCCAAAACGGACGACATATCCCCGATCAACCAGTCGATGATATTCTTTGCGTTTGACGTCAAATAGGAGCTCTGAGCTTTCATGCACAACGCGACCAGAAGGCCTACGAGTGTGCAACGAAATATCCCACGAATTAGTCTGAAGCAGAGCTCATACACCCCGTCATGAGACCGAGCCCGCTGCAGGGCCTTCTCTTCCGCATCAATTTTCCTGAGATCATGGACCATCGTGTGAAGCAGGATGAGGCCCGCGAAAAATAGATAAAAGCAAAGGCTCATGTAGAGGTAGGCGAGCGCGGTG
>Ga0123342_1009901_pt1 | contig 11152 bp, 12 predicted proteins | sample Turbeawhitnodule_FD_89960 | JGI IMG/M metagenome (GOLD analysis project Ga0123342, IMG submission 89960) | Root nodule microbial communities of legume samples collected from Mexico - Turtle bean Mexico white nodule | ecosystem: Host-associated > Plants > Roots > Nodule | place: Mexico: Nepantla... | reverse complement strand
CCAAGAGAATCCTCAAATGATGGTTTTCAAATTTTGGAGCTCTATCCAACACTAAGTTTGAAGAGAAATCATGAAGACTTGTCACTTCTTTAAGGAAGAGTTTATCCATGTCTATGACAATGGTCTTGTGACTGTGGATGTGACCTAGTTTTATCGGGCTCCACGGTGGGCGCCAAATGTTCTCGCCGGTTGACTCAGCCACCGTTGACTTCAAAGGCAGGTGGTGGCTCCTCCTATTTCTAGTGGTTTATGTGCTCCCTTTAGGTGATAGAGAGTGGCTTCATTGAAACGGAGGGGACCCTACCTGTTGATTGCATTCCGACGATCAAGTCAGTACTGGGCTAAAGAACAATGAATAAGTAAAATAGTTTCAGTCTTAGAAACGGCGTACCTTTACCAGGGATCTCAACTCCCTTTTATAGGTTGTTTTTAGGTCAACTTCCCTGTCTCACTTGAACCTTTCTTCTAGTGAAATTAGGGTTACTAGGAAGACATTATGTCGCGTTGTCATGTAATCTTAACACAACAGCGGCGTAGAACCTTCCTCTTTTAGAGTGCAAAGGCTAACAGTATGGCTGTCAGGGTACCAACTCATGTACCAATGGTGCGCACTCATTTGTTCTATAGGTGGCCTAATTCTTCACGTGCCATGCATGCAACTTTCCCTGGAAACCTTAGCGCTCTTGGGATTTGGCGCCGCCAAGGAATATTTGCTTGTGCTAGACCCGAATGTACTATACACACCACATGCATGAACTCTCTCGTGAATTAGATCATTCTTATATCTAGGTTTCAACTCATATTATTTTTGGGGCCCCGCTTACGTGGCCCATTATCGCGACCAGACCACCAATGTTCAATGTTGACGTCTGATGTCGACCTCTGATGACAGTGTCTGAGGTATGGCCAGTACAAAAATAAAGACCTTAATTTAAAATATTTCAAAATTATGAGAATTAAATATTAACAATTATAACTAAAACTAAAATTGCACATAAAATATACGTATATCAAAAGTTAAAACAAAATAAAGTCAAGTTTTTTTAAGTATGAACTCGTAACAAAAAAAAAACTAGGAATTATATAAACCAACTACCATCAATCATAAAAAAATATGCAAATACTATTGAAATACTTATTATCCAATATTAATTGTTGATATACTTATTATCCAAGGTTATTTTGCTGAGTTTTTAAAATAAATTTTTGAAACTATAGAAAACTTATTTGTATTGTAAAGTTAAACTTTCAAAATTTTAGAGAATTTATTTATAAAATATATTAAAATTGTGTAGTTTTTAATTATTTATTTATAAATAGATTTAATTATATTGATTTATTTATTGAAGTTTGAAAAATTTGAAGTTATTGAGGTTCTATAATAAATCTTAAAAATTTAACGAAAGTTAAAAAAAATATTTATTCTTTTGCTGAGATTTTAAAAACGAACATTTGACATTTAACGAAGGTTCAACCTTCGTTATTTTGCTGAGGTTTTAAAATAAACCTTTGAAATTTAACTGAGGTTAAAAAAAACTTCGTATTTTGCTGATGTTTTAGAATAAACCTTTGGAATTTAACGATGGTTAATGAAACCTCTATTATTTTGCTCAAATTTTAAAATAAACCTTTGAAATTTAACGAAGGTTAAAAACACCTCTATTATTTTATTAAAAAAATTTAATAATTTTTAATACTTAACGAAAATTAAAAAAAAATCGTTAATTAAATCAATTCCTAAAATTTTAAAATAAACCTTTGAAATTTAACGAAGGTTAAAAACACCTCTATTATTTTATTAAAAAACTTAATAATTTTTAAAACTTAACGAAAATTAAAAAAAATTGTTAATTAAATCAATTCCTAAAATTATATAAACATATATGTTAAATAACTTTTGTTAAAACTTTTCTTTTTTAGTATATTATTTTAGATGTGAATTAGACTTTTTTTTTCTTATTATCTTTTTATTGATGTTTGCAGAATATTTTTTAATCATGGACAAATGTTATTATTTATGATGGAAAAAATTCGCCAACATTAACTAGGATTATTTTTACCAATATCAATCGATTTTTTCAACCGACATTGCTTGTTGAGAAGGTTTCGCGAAAGAAACTTCAACCGTAAATATTATAAGAATAATTTTGATTAATGTCATTTTAAATAGTTGTGATCATATCAACTGACAAAAATAATTATTTGATGTTGTTTCCGCCGATTGACCCAACGTCTTCGTGCGTGCGTTTCTGTTGACTTCGCTTCCAAGAACCCTTCGCTCCCACGTTTCCTTCCTCCGGTAGAACCACCTGAAAACAGAGAAATAAAGGGCGCTCTCGCGGTCGTTCTCACTCCGACGGTCAAGTCAATTTCTCGGGCAATGAACACCAAACTCTTACTCTTAGATCATTGTGTGTTCTCTCTCACTCTGTTAACTCTCAGAAATGCGTAACTTGCACTAATGAAAGCGTAGAGTGTTCTGTGTAAAATGTCAAAACGTATCTTGGTTATGTCTGTTGTCAACCTTATATACCTTTGGTCCCTTTGCCCTTCTATCTTGTCGTTACTTAAGCATTTTGGGAAAGCATCTTAGCGACACTAGCACCCAGTCTTAGAGCCATCCAGTGCGTAAGACTGCTCTGCCGAAGCGCACCTAGCGCAGGGTGACTACTTGGATGCCAACTCATGCATCCAATCTCTGAGTCATCCGCCCGGGGGGTTTCCTGCCCTACTCACGGGCCATGCATGCAGATCACCCCTAGGACATGACCCTTTACGGATCGTCTCTGTCCCAGTGGCTCTTTAAAGATGGTGCGTACTACCGCGTCCCTACACCCCATGCACGGGTCCCCTGTGATTTGGGCCTTCCCCTACTGGTTACTAGGGTGTGGCTTGAAAGCCACCTTGCTTATCCACTTTTATTGTTGAGGTGCCGCGGCCCGAGGACTCCACACCCTGCCTCGACGCCGCCCCTTCCTCGGTTCTCTTACCTGCGGGCCTAAGGAGACTCATTTATGCTCTATTGTACTTTCCAGCGGACCCCACCTTCGGGGTCTCACCATGTTGACATTGGTTAACACCCGAGGTCGGTCAACGCCCGAGGACCGAACGGTACACAAGCCCCCCAGTCTCGAGCTGTCAACTTGTTCAACGAAGAGACTATAGCCTCGCCCTACCGACCTACGCGACTTCTCATGATATGACGTGCACAGTGCCTTGAAGTGACGCCTTTCTGTTCACGTTGTAATCAACGCACATGTGGCTTGATCATGTGGTTGGGACTTAACGTCGCTTGTGCTTCTCAAGTTTACGTTAAGTCTTTCAAAAATGTGCGCTTCACGCACTGTTCCATCACTTGAGACCTCTCTTACACTCTTCATCTTCTTCCTCGAGCTCTTTGATTTCTTCCTTCCACAAAATCGAAACTTTCGCTCATCAATCATCAAAGGTATGATTTTTATCCATTAATTGATCTTCATTTCTTATCTCGCACATTAATAACTGTCTGGGTCTGTTTATATTTCCATGTTTCAAATCTTCCTCTACATCTTCTTCGTTCCCCTGTTTCTGGGTTTTTCACGAGAATAGGGGTTTCTGAGCTTTTTAGTTTCACACCACAATTTTCCCTTTGTTGAACCTTTGTTTCTTCCTTTCCTTGTTTTTTCTTAGCTTTCTTTCATCATGGCGCGAACAAAAGTCACTGCCAACCCTCCTCCTCCTAGCATCAACTATAGTCCCCTGTACCCCTGGGCTTCTGACGAACTCCTCGCTGAAACCTCCTCCCTTACCTCTCTTGCTGACTGGAGGGCACACTTAGACACCCGATTTCAAAGGTAGGGCATTTGGGAGGGATTGTGAAGATTATATCTCCGTCCGCCCCTGTGTACAAGGTGAACCAGTCTGCGTAGATAACCGCGCCAACGACGGGGAGCCGTTCTTCTTTTTTTACTAAACCGTCTTTAAGCGCATTAGGCAGCGCCTCCCTTTCAACAGCTTTGAGAGGGAGCTTCTAACTGAGATCAACATTGCCCCGGCTCAGCTGCATCGCAACAGTTGGGCCTTCATCAGGGCCTTCTCCATCCTCTGCAACTTTTTCAGCCATGCCCCCTCAGTAGATGTTTTTCTACACTTCTTCGAAGCTAAAAGCCCTAGGAAGAACCTCTGGGTTAGCTTCAGCGGGATAACTGGGAGAGTTATCCTCACTCTATTCCAGCAATCCTATAAAGGATTTAAAGGAAAATTCTTCAGGGTATGCTGCTCTGAGTGTGACTACACTGCCCTTGATGGATTTCCACTATACTAGGTGGAGAAGCTCAAACTCAAGAAGGCCAAGACCTTGGATGAGCTCTCTTAAGCTGATCGCAGGGTATGCCAGGTTTTGGCCAGCCTGGGGTGATTTTCAATACTGTAAAATTTATCAAGAACGAATATAGCCCAATTGGGCTCGCTGGCTATATTGGTATAGGAGTCCATTCCTAATCTTCTTCATGCACTACTATACTTATGGCTCTCCTTTATCTGCTAACCTGTATTTGTACTGATTCTCTGATTCTTTCTTGTTTACTTGGTCCTTATCTCTTCTTCTTTGGTACAGGCATGGTGTTGAACGCAGAGAAGAGGGCTAGGCTGGCTGAGGTCTTGTCCACTCGTGATGACGCAACTGCTAAGGCAGGTGCCTCTCCACGTCCTGCCTCCCAGCCTGCTCCTCTCCCCTCTTCCTCTCAAACCACCCCCACCCCTACTTCTCCATAAGCTGCTCCTCCCCCCACTTCTCCAGTTCCCATTGCGGCGGTGCCCTTGGCAATAGTCAAGGCTTCCCCACCTCCAGCCCCCCTAGAGAAAAACAAAGGGGTGGTGCTCATAGGTTCAGACGAAGATGAGGACATCGTGGAGGGCCTTGCCTTCAAGAGGCGGAAATCCACAATGGTAGCCATTTTTCACTCTTCTTCTGCCAGGCGCCCTGTCTCACTCAGGGACAACCCTCCTAGTGCCTCCTCTCTTCCCAACCTTCTTGCACTCGAAGATGGGGCCGAGAGCATACCTAAGCTAGCCCCCACGCTTGAGCTTCCCTTGGTCCTTCAGCAAATCCTAAAAGGCTACCAGAAAGGGGCCGCAGGGAGCTCTGCTCATGAGGCAGTGCCGGAGAGCTTGACTCTCAGTCGGGGAACTCTTAGCTCGTGCCAAATCCTTTTCCCACGAGGCTGAGTTGAAGGCCAGAGAGCAACAAACCCTGGCAAAAGAGCTAACCTTGGTGAAAGAGCAACTGATAAAACAAGCTCAAAGCTTCTACGTTCGGGAAACCGCACTAAACCAAGAGCTGGGCGTTCTTTGAAAAGCTGAGCTGGAGGCCAACAAGAAGCTTCACGATGAATGCCAAAAGTACACCACCTTGCTCAGCAAAGTGGTGCCACCACGTGCTGAGGTGGTGGAGCTCAAAGAAGAAGTTGAGGCCAACAAAGCCAAAATGGCCAATCTCGAGGAACGCTCTATTGCCCGGGAGGTGCATCTGGGTAGGGTGGAAGCTGAGCTCACCGAGAAAACTGAAGCCCTCGAGAGAACCAAAGATGAGCTTACTGAGAAGGTCGAAGCCCTCGAGAAGACTAAGGTGGAGCTCACTGTCCAAGCTGAAGACTTTGAGAAGGCCAAGGCGAAACTCCTTGACGATGCTGCTGATGCTTATGATGCTGGGTTTGAAGATGCCCTTGCTCAGGTTGTTTACAAACATCCTGAGATGGACACTTCGCCTTTTGCCACGGGGAACCACATTGTCGATGGACAGATCGTGCCAAGGCGTTCTCAACAGAATGCCACTTAGTCTTTTAAGCTTTAAAATCTTATGCTTAAGAACATTTATAACTTTGAATGTAACTTGTACCTTAATTTAGATGTTTTGCTTATCTCCGCTTGTGCCTTTACTTGCCGGTTTTGCTAACAGCGCTCTGATGCTAACTTCACACGATGTTCTTGAGATTCTTTAAGACTTTGATCTTTAGGTAGCACGCCCTTACACCCTCTTCCTTTAACTTGCTTAACTACTTGTGAAGGCAGCGAGCATGCGTGAACCTTCGGTTGTGCTTATCTTCACCTCTTGCTTTGGAAAAAGAACTTCTTTGCTTGATACTTACTTGTATTTTGCTGTCCTGGGGCGTCTACCCTCAAGGCGCGTCTCTGGCTTCGTCTTCGCTCAGAGGCGAAGGAGGACTTAACTGGCCGAAGCCTACTGTTCGTACTTGGTGCCTAGACTCAAGGAGGAGGCATTCCAAAGAAGACTGTTGCTTCCCTTGAAGTGTCTAAACACCTAGACGACCGGTGCACTTGGTGCCCATGCTCGAGGAGGAGGCTTCCCAAAGGGAGCTGCCTTCCCCTGCGAGGTGTCTAAACACCAAGACGATCGATGCACTTGGTGCCCACGCACGAGGAGGAGGCGTCCCGAAGGATATCGCCACTCCCTCTCGAGGTGTCTAAACACCAAGGCGACCAGTTCATCACCAGGAATTTTGCTAGTTATGCTTGATGCCCACGCTCGAGATGGGGCGTACCACAAGGCACTGCCATTCTTCCTTGAGGTGTCTAAACACCAAGGTAACAGGTTCGTTTCTTACTGAACCGTGTTGTCCGCGCTTGGCGCCCACGCTCAAGGAGAAGGCGCCCCGAAAGAGGCTGCCACTACCTATCGAGGTGTCTAAACACCAGAGCGACGACATTTTCCCCTGCATTGTACAGAAAACTCAGGAATACTTGTAAATGTAATTTTTTATTGGGTGACCTCATTAAAAAACCCTTGTAAGGGAAAAAGAGTGTCCCCTTAAACTGTATACAATGCAAGAGTTTTTAACTGAAATAAAACTTGAGGTTGGCTGCATTCCAGGTACGAGGAATGAGGCCTCCCTCCAAGGTCTCAAGCCTGTACGCCCCGTTTCCCAGGACTTTCGTCACCCTAAAGGGGCCAGTCCACTTGGGGGACAGCTTGTTCTCCAACTGGTATGGGTGAGCCTTCCGCATTACTAGGTCAGCGACTTGGAAGTGTCGGGGCTTTATCTTGGAGCTATGCTTATGCTATACCCTTCTCTTTACTGCCTCAGCTTTGATCCTCGCCTCCTTTCTTACTTCGTCCAGTAGATCCAGGTTCACCTTCCTTTCTTCATTAGACTCCTCGGCCACGAAACTCTGAAAGTGTGGCGAGCTCTCCTGAATCTCAATTGGAATCATCGCGTCCGACCCGTACACCAAGCTGAAAGGTGTTTCTCCAGTGGTGGACTGAGGCATGGTGTGGTAGGCCCACACTATTCTGGGAACCTCTTCCGCCCAGGTCCCTTTAGCTTTCTCGAGCCTTCTCTTCAGCCCTCTGAGTAGGACTCTGTTGGTGGATTCTACCTGCCCATTTGTTTGGGGGTGCTCAACCGATGCGAACACCTACTTTATCCTGACCTCTGTACACAACTTGCCCAGCTGCTGGCTTGCAAACTGCGTACCGTTATCAGAGACGAGACGCCTCAGCACGCCAAAGCGACATACTATATTCTTCCATACGAAGTGTTGTACCTTGTGGGTTGTAATCTGTGCGACCGACTCAGCTTCGATCCACTTCGTGAAGTATTTGATAGCCACTACCAGATACTTCATCTACCTTATTGCCAAGGGGAAGGGCCCCAGAATGTCGATACCCCACGTGTGGAAAGGCCATGGGCTGTAAATCGACCTCAACTCTTATGGTGGCGCCTTATGCCAGTCGGCATGTTGTTGACACTGTTTACACCGCTGGGTGTGCCTTATACAATCTTCTCTCATTGTGGGCCAGTAGTAACCTGCACGGACAACCACAAATCCCCTCATGGAGCTCTGCCATTATACGTGTACATTGGTCTCCGCTAACGCACACCAGAATCGGGTGGGTGAAACCATGCCTATACAGTTCGCCATCGATAAGGGTGTACTTGGCAGGGTTCTTCTTTATCTTCTTGGACTCCGCGAACTCCAGTGGAAGTATCCCATCAGCAAGGTAGCGCCTATAGGGCGTCATCCACGTATCCCCCTTTTCAACTACGCATACTTGCATGGGATCTTCCCTTTCCATCGAGACCGGGTAGGCGCTCACACTGGGCGTCCTTAGAGTCTCTTGAGTCAACGACCGGTGACTCCTCGCCCTTCCCTTAAACGTGCTGATCTGATGGACACCTACCATGTTATCAACGACAAACGTTCGTGGTGTTTTGAGGGTTTCTTGAATCACCGTCCTCTGCCTTCCCCCCTTGCCCAAACTGGCCAACTTGGTGAGTAGGTCAGCACGAGCATTCTGCTCCCTTGGGACGTGCACTAGCTCAAACACCGCGAACGCCTTCCTCAAGACTTGGACATACCCTAGGTACGCGACCATCTGTGGGTCCTTGGCCTGGTACTCCCCGGTGACTTGACCCGTAACTAGCTGGGAATCACTCTTTACCAGTAAACTGCGTGCCCCCATCTCCTTAGCTAGGAGCATCCCAGCTATGAGGGCTTCGTACTCCGCCTGGTTGTTGCTTGCCTTAAAAGTAAACCTCAGGGCCTGCTCAATCAACAGTCTGGTCGGTCCTTCCAATATTACACCCGCTCCACTCCCTTGCTGATTGGAGGACCCATCCACCGAGAGCACCCACCTAAAACTGACCTCCTCTTCTGGTTGCGCTCCTCCTGAGGAGAGTTCTACTACAAAATTTGCGTACACCTTGCCCTTGATGGGGCCTCGGGGCTCATAATGAATGTCGAACTCCGAGAGCTCCACCACCCAGGGCACCATTCTTCATGCTACGTCTGGCTTCTGTAGCACCTTCTAGACAGGTAAGTTCGTCATTACCACCACCGTGAAGCTCTGGAAGTAATGAAGAAGCCTCTTGGCCGCGAACACCACGGTTAGGGCCGCTTTCTCCAGGGCATGATACCTCACCTCTCGCCCCTGCAGTACCTTGCTTACAAAGTATACTGGCATTTGCGTCTGGTCCTGCTCCTGAACGAGGACTGAGCTGATTGCCTGCTCCGTTATTGCAAAATACAACCGGAGCGGTACGCCCAACTGGGGCTTGCACAGCACGGGAGGAGCGGTCAGATACTTCTTTAACTTGAGGAATGCCTCCTCACACTCTACGGTCTACACGAACCGGTTGTTTCTCCTCAAACACTAGAAATAAGGGTGGCCCTTGTCCCCTCCAGCGGATACAAATCTGGACAAGGCCGCCATCCGCCCCGTCAGCTGCTACACCTCCTTTACCGAGGCAGGGCTCCTCATAGCAAGAATTGTCGCACACTTTTCTGGGTTTGCCTCTATCCCACGCTCGGTGAGTAGCAAACCCAAAAACTTCCCTGCCTCGACCCCGAACACACACTTTTCGGGGTTCAACTTCAAGTGGTACTTCGCGATTGTAGCAAATAGCTCTTCCAGGTCAGCTACGTGCTAGCCCCTCTCCTGCGAGTCACCACCATATCATCTACGTAGGCGTGAACGTTTCTCCCAAACATGGGTGCAAGGAGCCTGTCCATCAGCCTCTGGTAGGTGGCTCTTGCATTCTTCAGACCGAATGGCATCACTGTATAATAGTAGCAGGATGTCTCGGTCATAAATGTCGTTTTGCACTCATCCCTGGGGTACATCTTGATCTGATTATACCCTGAGAACGCGTCTAGGAAACTGAGCATCCTACAACCCGAGGCGCTGTCTACCAAGGCGTTGATACTGGGTAGGGGGTACGAGTCTTTAGGGCACACCTTGTTGAGATTAGTGAAGTCTACGCACATCCTCCACTTCCCATTAGCCTTCTTTACTAAGACCACGTTCGCCAACCACTTAGGGTATTGAATTTCCTTGATTTGGCTAACGTTCAACAACTTCTTCATCTCTTCCTGGATGACCAGACGCCTCTCTTCGTTGAGCTTCCTTCTTCTCTGGCAAACGGGCCTTACCTTAGTATCCATAGTGAGGCGATGGCACAAGAAGTCCGGGTCTATCCCTGGCATGTCCCAGGCGGACCATGCGAAAGCGTCCAGATGACACGCTATCACCCCAGCCACCTGGTCTTGCTCTACTTGGTCCAATGACTTACCTAGCTTAAACGTCTTGCCACCAATCTTCCTTTCCACCATGTTCCCAACTGGCTCGGGTCGCCTCTCTCAAGCACTTTCTGCGCGTGCAACTCCCGCGCAATCATCTTTGATGGGCAGGTGCTCCACCACCATGAACACCCCCCTATGGGCCTTGAGACTGTTCTCATAGCATCTCTTGACCTCTTGTTGGTCGGACTTGATCACTATCACCTTCCCACTCAGGTTTGGCAACTTCATCTTCATGTGGCCTATCGACACCATCGCCCTTAACCTGTTCAGAGCTGGCTTTCCCAACAAGACATTATAAGCCGAGTGTGCGTTAACCACTAGATACCTGATATTCTCTGTGCGAGATGCGGAGCCATCTGTAAAGGTAGTCTTCGGCTCCAAATACCCCTGCACTTCCACCTGATCCCCCGCAAATCCGTACAAGAACCCAATATAGGTCTGAGCTGGTCAGGAGACAACTGCAACTTGTTAAAGGTGGACTAAAACATTACATCCGTTGAACTGCCCTGGTCCACTAATACCTTGTGCACCTTCCTCCCTGCAGTTACCACCGAAATCACACAGGGTCATTATCATGTGGGATGACGTCGCGAAGGTCGACCTTCGTGAAAGCCAAGTCAACATCGAGCACGTCATCCACCACCTGCGCTTTTACCGACATCACGAAACGTGTATACCTCTTGCGCTGAGAGGAGGTACAACCACCTCTTGAGAATCCACCTGAGATCGTATGGATCTCCTCATGAACAGGCATCTCATGCCCCTGATCTTCCCCTAACGTTGTTGGGGCCCCGATCCCCTGTGACTCTGCCAAATAGTCATTTAGAAACCCGCTCTTCACCAACTCATCCAACTGATGCCCCAACACCAAGCAGTTGCATATGGGGTGACCGAACGCCTGGTGAAACTCGCACCATGCATGATATGATTCCAATAGCACAATATGAACGATTCTTGACATTCTTAGGAATCATCTTGAGTTGGATATGAGATAGGCACTTTATGATAGAATTGGATCAAGGTTCTATGATCAAGAACTCACCAAGACTAGTACCAAAACCCAAACTCATAT
>Ga0123342_1009900_pt1 | contig 11153 bp, 11 predicted proteins | sample Turbeawhitnodule_FD_89960 | JGI IMG/M metagenome (GOLD analysis project Ga0123342, IMG submission 89960) | Root nodule microbial communities of legume samples collected from Mexico - Turtle bean Mexico white nodule | ecosystem: Host-associated > Plants > Roots > Nodule | place: Mexico: Nepantla... | reverse complement strand
CGCGCAATCCGTGACGTTAGTTGCATGACCCGGCCGCGCTCTTGTTCGAATATGAACGGCGCTTGAGCTCCATCTGTAAATCCATCCACAGGAGGCGTTTGCTGCCGCTTATCCAGCCGAGACAGTTCCGGTTCATGCTCATCCAGACCAATCGACACGATACGATTGAAATCCGCCGCAGATATCGGGCGCACAACCGCCTGTGCCCGCCCTGAAATCCGCCCCTCTTCATTCAGCACCCCTCGTTCGATGACACCGTCTGGCCCACTGACCGGCACGGGATTGATGAAGTCGAGATAACTACCGTGTTCTATCAGCGCCAGATACATGCCGGACGCCTTCGGCCCTGCTTCGACGTCTACAAAGCCGTCTCGCTGCAAATCCGCGCGATTTTCGCCGAATACACACCGATGATCGAGCCACTGTCGCTCGGAGGCCTATCTCGACGTCACCGACAACCTGAAGGGCATCGAGATTGCGACCGAGATCGCCGCGGAGATCCGCGCGATGGGGCTCAACGCGTCAGCGGGAGTTTCCTACAACAAGCTCCTGGCCAAAATGGCGCCGGACCAGAACAAGCCGGATGGCCAGTTCGTCGTTGCGCCGAAGAACGGCCCCGCCTTCGTAGCGCAACTTCCCGTCAAGAAATTCCATGGCGTCGGACCGGCGACTGCCGAAAAGATGCACCGGCTCGCAATCGATGCTTTCGACGGCGGAAAAGCTCTTGCCAAATTCCAGCTGCGTATCGTTGGACGGCGTTACTTGTGCTTCAGCAGCCACATCTTGCCGGCCATCGTAATGCCGCGCGCGGACTGTTCCGATGCAACCTCGAGATTGAGGGCTTTCAGAAGGCCACGATCTGTCAACTCTTCCAACGTTGCTGTGGTCAGCGATTTCACCTTGATCGGCCGCTCCTTGAAGCGATCTGTTTTCGCATAAGTTACCGCGGCATCGAGATGCGTCCACTTCCCGCCCTCCTGAAGATAGAGGTCGCCATCTTTCGCAAGCTTCAGGCCTCTGATCTGGGTCGGCGTCAGCGTCACCTCCAAAGCGGCTGTGTTGGTCCTTGTCTTTGCAGTCGTAATCAATGTTCGATCCTAGCGTGAATGATTTCTTGTGACGCCGTTTTGAAGTCGCCGGAAGGTTGTTGGACTATGTTCGCTGACGCTGCTTCCCGGAAGGAAACGAGCTTGCCAATGCGCTCATCCCAAAGCGCCAATCGCACACAGCCAAGGCTCTGCCACAGGGTGATGCGGCCGATCCTTGCCAACTCCGGATGTTCGCGCAACACTTCCGGCAGTCGATAGTAGGGAATTCTGCTCGATAGGTGGTGAATATGGTGAACGCCGATATTGCCGCTCAGCCAGCGCAGCACGACAGGCAGGTCGTAATGAGACGCACCGTGGAGGGCTGCCTCTGGAAATTGCCATTCTTCGGTCTTCGACCAATGAGTTTCCTCGAACTGGTGCTGGACATAAAATAGCCAGACGCCTGCGGCACCCGCGAGAAGGACGACAGACAGATGGATCAGAATGAAGGGAACAAACCCCATGGCCCATATCATCGAGGCAGCCAGGACTGCGACCGCCAGATTGGTGCTCATGGTTGAAACCCACGGCATGGCACCGGAGCGCATCATCCCGAAAGGCAGCCGCTGTTTGAATAGAAAGAGCCAGGCTGGTCCGATGCCGAACATCACCAGCGGATGCCGATAAAGCCGATAAGCAAGGCGCCCCGACCAGGAAAGCGTCTGATACTCTTCGACGGTGAGGGTGGTGATGTCGCCGATGCCACGCTCATCCAGATTGCCGGCGGACGCGTGATGCAGGGAATGAGCCCGTCGCCAGTAATCATAAGGCGTCAGGGTCAAGACCCCGAGCATGCGCCCGGTCCATGTATCGAGTCGCCGCCGTGCGAAGAACGATCCGTGTCCGCAATCGTGCTGGATCATGAATAGCCTGAGCAGAAAGCCGGCTGCCGGGACGACGAGGATCAACCCCGGCCAGAACTCCTGCATCAGGGATACGTAGGTCAAGGCCCAAAGCGCGACAAATGGGCCAACCGTCACAAGTAGTTCGAACGCGCTGCGGCTCAATCGTGGCTGTCGGTATTTTGCAAGGATCTTCAACCACGCACCGGCGGTGTCTTCGATGGCCGCATCCGGTCGATGGGCGTGGGCGTTCATTGATTGGAATCTCTTTCCAGCAGCAAGGAAGCGGGTTGGAGCCACGCTTCGAGGCGGTCGCATGCTTGTTAGCCCTGACGCGCCTTGCGAGCAGCATAGCGGCGATCGCGCTCTGCCTTGCGCGCGGCCTCATCCGCTACGACACACGCAGTGCGATTGTTGACTTCGGCCTGCCGGGCTTCGGCTTCGGCTCTTTCATGAACCTCTGCGGCAGCAGCCAAAGCGGCGGTGTCCGCCAGTACGCGCTCGTTTTCGGCTGCTTTCAGCGCGTCGCGCTCAGCGCGGCGGGCCGTCCTTGCAACAGCGGCAGCCTGGCGCGCCGCCAAACGTTCCTGCATAGCAGGATCGGTAGACTTCGGCGCGGATGCAAATTTCGTCAAAAGCTTGAGTCTGGCCTCTTGTGCAGTCTTGCGGCGCTCGGCGAAGCTGTTGTCGTACGGAGTTCTCAATAAATCGTCCTATCGAATTTTGGAGGTTGCGGTCGAGGCGATTTGAAACCGTACAGTCCGTCCGGCGCACCCGGATCGCTCAACCGCTTAACGGAAAAAGGCCAGACATTCGCCTGGCCTTTAAATGCTATTGCCGCCATGCCAGTACATCCTTGGTCATGGGAGGCTCAAGCTTTAAGCGGCTTGGAGCTGGCCTGCGGACATCTTGCCCGACTTCCGATCCTGCTCCAGCTGGAAGCCGAGCTTCTGGCCTTCGACGATCGATGTCATCCCGGCGCGCTCGACGGCGGAGATGTGAACGAACACATCGGCGCTGCCATCATCGGGCTGAATGAAGCCGAAGCCCTTGGTGGCGTTGAACCATTTAACTGTGCCAGTGGTCATAACAAACCCTTTCATCGCACGACTGATCGACCACCGTGCGACGCACGGCGGTGGTTTCGACTTTTGAGAGGGAAAGTTGATCAAGAGGCGCAGAGCGCTGCAAAAACAATATCGGCAAACAAAGCATCGATGGTTCTTGCTATAGCGTCATCGACGTCCCGTCAACTTCTTGTTATGAAATTTTCACGATTCTATTTTTGGTTGTGTATCTTGCAGATACATGCCGCCCTGTTTGTCTTCGGCGGTGAGCACGGTAACTCGAATGCCTCTGACCGATCCGCGCTGCATACTCCACTTTCGTCAGGCTTTCGCCTGCCTCCATATTGTCAAAAGCTGAGCCGGCAAAAAGTGCTTGTAAGTGCAAACTGATCGCCCGTGGCAAACCTCCCTGCGCCGGCGGACATGTATTCCTCCACGTCAACGTTTCGAGGAATTAACGTGGCTAGCGGATTTTCACGAATTACGCTTTCGGTTGTTAGATCCGGAATAGACGATGAGCCGTAGAGATAAAGGTCTGCGATTTCCTTGGATGTCGGCAGCAGATTCTCCGATCGGAGCACGGTCTGAATTCTCATCGATGCGCGGCCCGCCGCCGCGGCGATCTCAAAACACATCTCCGTGAACCCGCCTTCCATTCCCGGAATCGTCATGCCAATATCCGGCACATGAATCTCCAGAGGGTCCTCCATCACCTGTTTCTGCTTGTCGCCATGTTCGCCGTCGTCGTCGGCCCTGCGAGCATCGGGCTGGCCAGCAGCGCCATGGCGTCTTCGGGTGCGGCGGCGATGGAGGATATGTCCAGCACCATGCCCGGCATGAAGATGGCGGAGGAGATGCCCTGCTGCCCGGAAAAGCAGCCCGTCAAGCCGGACTGCGCCAAGGGCTGCCCGCTGGCGCTGGTGTGCACGACCTCGATCTTCGCCCACGCCCCGGGCGGCCACGGCTGGTCGTTCGCCGTCTCCTGGCAGTCCCACCGCTACAATCTGATGCCCGCATCGCAACTGACGTCGGCCCTTGTCGAGCCGCCGGCCCGACCTCCGAAAGCCTGATCTCAAGCCATCCTTGAAACACGCCTGCGGTTCACACCGGACGCACGAATGCGTTCGTTGGGACCCGACGGCCATCAATTTTGACTTAAGGACGCGATCAAGGAGATCCGTCCCCATGAGATCGGAATCATGAACAAGACTTCCTTTTCAGCAGGAGCGATGCTCCTCGCCGGCGCTCTGGTCGTTGGCTCCGCCACCGTGTCCTTCGCAGCCGCGCAGGACTACGAGTTCCAGCCGGTTTCGACCGACGTCAAGCAGGGCCAGGGATCGCTGGTCTCCGTCCGCCTGATCGACAAGCGGACGGGCAAGCCGGTTCCCGACGCCGTCATCTTCACCACCCGCATGGACATGGCCCCCGAGGGCATGGAGACGATGACGACCCCAGTCGAAGCGGCCAGCTCGACGGAACCCGGCGTCTACGCCTTCAAGTCCGACTTCACCATGGCGGGCGGCTGGCGCTTCAAGCTCGCCGCCAAGATCCAGGGCGAGCCGGACACAGTCGAGGGCGAAGTCGTCCTCAAGGCAGCGCCTTGAACACGCCATCGCGTGTGGCAGCCACGCTCTCCCTCGCCGTATTGCTCGGCGGGGGAGGCTATTGGGCTGGCACGAACAACCTGGCATCCGTTCTGGGCTTCGACCTGGCCGAGACGGCGCTCGCAACGCCCGCCGCTCCCAGACCCTCCCCGACTGGCGCGGTCATCTACTACCGCCATCCGGACGGCTTGCCGCAGTTCTCGGCGACGCCGAAGAACGCCGACGACGGACGACCGTTCGTCGCCGTGCACGCGAGCGAGGACGTCAGCTTCGACGACAAGGCGAAGGCGCCCGCCGCTACCGCAGCCACGGACGCCGCGCAATCGAAACGACCCATCCTCTACTATCGCAACCCGATGGGTCTGCCGGACACGTCGAAGGTGCCGAAGAAGGATTCGATGGGCATGGACTACATTCCTGTCTACGAGGGCGAGCAGTCCGACGCTTCCACGGTCAAGGTCTCGCTCGGCAAGCTGCAGCGCACGGGCGTGAAGACGGCAACCGCCGAGATGGCCAGCATCGGCCGCAAGGTTCGCGTGCCGGGCACCGTGGCGCTCGATGAGCGCCTCGTCAGCATCATCTCGATGCGCACGGACTCCTTCGTCGACGACGTCGCCAACGTCACGACGGGCGACCACATCGGCAAGGGAGAGAGGCTCTTCCGCTTCTATTCGAGGGAGATCGCCACCGCCGCCTCGGAATACGCCGTCGGCAGGACCGGTGGACGCGGAGACGACGACGCCGGCTCGGCGTTGCGGCTGAAGAACCTCGGCGTCCCGCAGGAGGTCGTCGACGGCATAGCCCGGACCCGACAGGTGCCGGCGAGCGTGACCTACACCGCCCCGCGCGACGGCATCGTGCTCGAGCGCACGGCGACGACCGGAATGATGGCCAAGCCCGGCGACGTGCTGTTCCGCATCGCAGACATCTCCAACGTCTGGGTGATCGCCGACGTCCCGGAATACGACCTCGCCTCCGTCCGGATCGGCGCGCAGGCCGACGTGACCGTCCGGAGCCTTCCCGGCAGGACGTTCAAGGGTACCGTCAATCTTGTCTATCCGGAGGTCGAGACGCAGACGCGGACGACGAAGGTCCGCATCGAGCTCCCCAATCCGGCCCGCGCGCTGCTCGCCAACATGTATGCAGACGTCGCGATCGAGGCCGGTGCTCCCAATCCGGTTGTCGCCGTCCCCAACAGCGCCGTCGTCGACACGGGTGACCGCCAGATCGTCTTCATCGACAAGGGCGACGGAAAGTTCGAGCCGAAAGACGTCGTGCTCGGCGTCCGGGGCGAGGACAGCTCGGAGATCACCAAGGGCGTCGCCGCCGGCGACAAGGTCGTCGTGTCCGCGAACTTCCTGCTCGACGCGGAAAGCAACCTGAACTCGGCGCTCAGCGCCATGACCGAGGAGGCCAAACCATGATCTCTCGTTTGATCTCCTGGTCCGCCCATAATCTCGTGCTGATTTTCGTCGGCGCGGCGCTCGCCGTCGCCGGCGGCGTCTATGCTCTGCGGTCCCTTCCCCTCGACGCCATTCCCGACCTCTCCGACGTCCAGGTCATCGTCTACACCGACTATCCCGGACAGGCCCCGCAGGTGGTCGAGGACCAGGTGACCTATCCGCTGACGACATCGATGCTGACGGTGCCGAAGTCGAAGGTCGTGCGCGGCTTCTCGTTCTTCGGCGTTTCCTTCGTCTACGTGATCTTTAATGACGGCACCGATCCCTATTGGGCCCGCAGCCGCGTGCTGGAATATCTGAACGCCGCGCAGAGCCGTCTGCCGCAGGGCGTTACGCCGACGCTCGGCCCCGACGCGACGGGCGTCGGCTGGGTCTACCAGTACGCCGTCGTCGCCAAGGAGCTGTCGCTCGCCGAACTGCGGTCCCTGCAGGACTGGGTGGTGCGCTTCGCCGTCTCGAAGTCCGAAGGCGTCGCCGAGGTCGCCAGCGTCGGCGGCTTCGTCAAGCAATATTCCATCGTCGTCGATCCTTCGCGTCTCAAGGCGCAGGGCGTGTCGCTCAATGACGTCGCCAACGCGGTCCGCGCCAGCAACACCGACGTCGGCGGCCGTACGGTCGAGCTGTCCGAGTTCGAGTTCATGGTGCGTGGCCGCGGCTATCTCAAAGGCATCCCCGACATCGAGAACATCGTCCTGAAGAGCGAGAACGGCGTTCCGCTCAAGCTTAGCGACGTTGCCAAGGTGGAACTGGTTCCGGACGAACGGCGTGGCATCACCGAGCTCAACGGCGAAGGCGAAGTCGCCAGCGGCATCGTGCTGCAGCGGTTCGGGGCCAATGCCCTCACGGTCATCGACAACGCTAAGAAGAGCCTCGACTCCATCCAGAGCAGCCTTCCGGCAGGGACCGAGATCGTCCCCGTGTACGACCGTTCGACCTTGATCGAGGCGGCCATCGAGACACTGAAGGGCACGCTGGTGGAAGAATCCATCGTCGTCGCGCTGGTAACCATCGCGTTCCTGCTACATGTCCGCAGCGCGCTCGTCGCCATCATCATGCTGCCGGTCGGCATCCTGATTGCCTTCATTGCCATGCGGTTGCTCGGTCTCGGGGCGAACATCATGAGCCTCGGCGGCATCGCGATTGCCATCGGGGCGATGATCGATGCCGCGATCGTCATGATCGAGAATGCCCACAAGCATCTCGAACGGGCGCCGCCGGACAAACCCCGGACCGACATCCTTGTCGAGGCGGCGAGCGAGGTCGGCCCGGCGCTGTTCTTCAGCCTGCTGATCATCACCGTGTCGTTCCTGCCAATCTTCACGCTGGAATCGCAGGAGGGACGGCTGTTTGGCCCGCTTGCCTTCACCAAGACCTTCTCGATGGCCGCGGCCGCACTACTGTCGGTGACGCTGGTTCCTGCGCTGATGGTGCTCTTCGTTCGCGGCCACATCGTCCCCGAGCACAAGAACCCCCTGAACAGGTTCCTCATCTGGATCTATCGCCCGGTTATCGCCGGCGTCCTGAGGGTGAAGACGCTGACGATCCTGGCCGCCGTCGCCATTCTGGCGGTGACCGTCTGGCCCGTCCAGCACATCGGCAGCGAGTTCATGCCCAATCTCGATGAGGGAACGCTGATGTACATGCCGACGACGCTGCCCGGCATCTCCGTCACCAAGGCGGCGGAACTGATGCAGACGCAGGACCGGATCATCAAGTCCTTCCCCGAAGTTCAGAGTGTCTTCGGCAAGGCCGGGCGTGCGCTGACGGCCACCGACCCGGCGCCGACGGAGATGTTCGAGACGATCATCACCTTGAAGCCGAAATCCGAATGGCGGCCGGGGGTGACCACCGACAGCCTGAAACAGGAGATGGACACTGCCCTGCAGTTCCCCGGCGTCTCCAATGTCTGGACGATGCCGATCCGGGCTCGCATCGACATGCTGTCGACCGGGATCCGGACGCCGGTCGGCGTCAAGGTCTATGGCACCGATCTCGGCGAAATGGAAAAGATCGCCCGCCAGATCGAGGGCGTGCTGAAGACGATCCCCGGCACGTCCAGCGCCTATGCGGAACGGGTGATCGGCGGCTACTACCTCGACATCGTTCCCGACCGAACGGCGCTCGGCCGCTACGGGCTGTCCATCAACGACATCCAGGACGTCGTCGGCATGGCACTCGGCTCCGAGGTCGTCACTTCGACTGTCGAAGGCCGCGAGCGATATGGCGTGGCAATACGGTATCCACGGGCGTCGCGAAGCGATCCGCAGTCCATCGCCAGGGACGTGCAGGTATCCCTCCCTGGTGGCGGAACCGTTCCTCTCGGCGAGGTGGCCGACGTCAAGCTCACCCGAGGCGCGACGACGATCCGCACGGAGAATGGCCAGCTTGCCGTTTACATCTTCGTCGACATCGCTAACCGCGATCTCGGCGGCTACGTGGCGGAGGCGCAGCAGGCGGTCGCCAAATCCGTGAAGATGCCGCCCGGCTATTCCGTCGCCTGGAGCGGCCAGTTCGAATATCTCCAACGGGCCGAGGCGCGGCTCGCCATCGTCGTCCCCCTGACACTGGCGCTGATCTTCCTGCTGCTCTACCTGAACTTCAAGGCGCTGACCGAGACGATGATCGTCATGCTGTCCCTGCCCTTCGCCCTGGTCGGCGGCATCTGGCTGATGTGGTGGATGGGTTTCAATGCGTCCGTGGCGGTCGCCGTCGGCTTCATTGCCCTTGCGGGTGTCGCGGCCGAGACGGGTGTGATCATGCTGATCTACCTCGACCACGCCCTGAAGGAACAGCGCGAAGCCTGTGAAAAGGAAGGCCGTTCCTTCTCCAAGCGGGACCTCAATCGGGCGATCATGGTCGGCGCGGTCGAGCGCGTCCGGCCGAAGATGATGACCGTCGTCGCCATCATGGCGGGCCTCGTTCCCATCCTCTGGAGGACCGGCACGGGATCGGAGATCATGCAGCGCATCGCGGTGCCGATGATCGGCGGCATGGTGTCGTCGACACTGCTGACGCTGGTCGTCATCCCTGCTGTCTACGGGCTCGTCAAGGGATGGCGGCTTCCTGCGGTATCCGAGGCAGATCATGCTGTCTCAGAGGACGAGGAGAGGAACCTCGAGGCTGCCGAATAGGATCGACATCCCTCTGAGTCCGATTCGGCTGACGTAGTCGCCATTGCCGCCACCCAAAGGCTCCGGATGATCAGTTCGGACCCTTTCCTGTGCGAACCAAGTCGGCTGGACTGAGTTCTCCGCCTTGTCGAGCTCTATTCGTGCTTCCACACTTTGAATGCCGACACGACAAGAATAAGCGACAAAACCGGGAGCAGGGTGTCCTCATCGACTAGACCCAGCAGGAGACTTCCGACAAAAGCCCCGATGATCGAGCCTGCCGCCATGGCGACGGCAAATCCCGCCTTCTCTTTGATCACCGAAAAACTTCCGTCGCGGCTATACCGTGCAAACCCCACCAGCATCGTCGGGAGGCTGATAGCAAGGGAGAGGCTTCCCGCGAGCTTGATGTCCACGCCGAAGCGCAGGATCAGCGTCGGAATGAGCAGCTCGCCGCCGGCCACGCCCATCAATGCCGCCACGATGCCGATAGCGAATCCCGCAGCAACCCCCGCGACGATTTGAGCAAGACCCGTCAACGGTGGCGCTCCCTGCCCATGGACGCCGTGCCCAAACAACAGAATGACGGCTATCATCACCAGGAGCACCGCGATAATACGGAACAGGGTCTTCGATTTCAGCTTCGTCGCCCAGTCGGCACCAAACCAGGCCCCAAGCAGGCTGCCCGCCAGGATATTCGTTAATATCGGCCACGACGCGGCGACATCCCCGAATGGCACGGACGACGCCCGAAACGGCAACGAGAACGCGACCACGATCAGGCTCATCGCCTTGTTCATGATAACCGCTGAAAGCGCTCCGAACTCATAGACGCCGATCAGAAGCGGAAGACGGAACTCCGCCCCACCCAGGCCGATCAGACCACCCAACGCCCCCACCAACGCGCCACCGACGAAAGCCGCGGTTTTCCCATTGTTCACCACGATTGATTCTCCGCCGACCGGAATGGTCGTGAATGCTTATCGCAAGCGGTATTGGTTGGAAATAAAGCAGCGAACGAGCGTGCGTCCTCCCAAAACTCGAAGCGTCTACGCACAGCAAGATCGCGGCCTTGACTCGGCGAGGTCCTTGAAGATGACGCAGTCGCTTCCCGGACCGCCTGCGCACGCCTCGTTGCATCGCCTGACGAAGGCCGCGAGGCGCATCTCCAGAGTCCGAAGCTCCTCCAGCTTCTGCCTGACCTCGTCCAGATGCGCCTGGGCGATGTCACGGGTCTCCACGCAGTCCCGTTCGCGGCTGATGGAAAGGTCGAGCAACAGGCGCACCTGCTCGATGCCGAAGCCGAAATCCCGGCACTGCTTGATGAAAGTCAACCGCGAGAGGTCCGCCTCTTCGTAGTGCCGCTGCCCCGACGCGGAGCGCCGCGCCTTCGGGATGAGACCGATTTCTTCGTAGAACCGGATGGTCGGCGCGGTCACGCCCGACGCCTTGGCGCGGGCTCCGATGGTGAACACGGGGATGTGAACGTTCATGGCGGTTTGCTCCTTGCCCTTCAAGTTACTTGAAGGAGTAGGCTTCGACCATTCACGATTCAAGGAGATCGAACGGACGAACAATACGACCAAACTCGCGGGTGTCGGCCTGGTTGCCTGCGCCGCCTGTTGCGCGGCTCCGCTGCTCTCGCTTGTCGGAGCGGGAGCCGCCATGGGAGCCGCCGCCTACTGGGGTCCGCTGGCACTCATGGTCGCCCTGCCGTTGGGAAGTCTCTTCCTGCTCTCCCGCCGCAAGGCTGTCGCTGGCGGCGGCACTTTTGCGATGTCCACCGCGACCCAATGCGGCTGCGGTTCGTGCTCGACGGACGTGAAGGCCGACGCGCCTATCGCTTGCACGTTGGATGCAGGCGACTTCAAGACCCGCACCGCGCAGTTCGAGGCTCTCGCGTCGCGCCACCTGAAGCATGTATCGCGCGAGCCGCTGTTAATCGAACTGACCTACGCCGCCGAGGCCTTGCCCGAGCT
>Ga0123342_1009899_pt1 | contig 11154 bp, 8 predicted proteins | sample Turbeawhitnodule_FD_89960 | JGI IMG/M metagenome (GOLD analysis project Ga0123342, IMG submission 89960) | Root nodule microbial communities of legume samples collected from Mexico - Turtle bean Mexico white nodule | ecosystem: Host-associated > Plants > Roots > Nodule | place: Mexico: Nepantla... | reverse complement strand
GACAAGGGGCCTTCATTACGTCCATAACATGGGACCCTTACCCCAAAATATCTTCATTATTTTGTAAAGTCAGCATTGGTATGCTATTGCATTCACCTAACTACTACGACCACACGTGGAACCTGGCTTAGTGTGTGGACCCACCAGTGGTGCACGTGTAGTAACTATTCTTGTTCTTTGTTCTAGAGAGGTCAGAGAATGGGTATTTGGATTAGGTATGCAGGGAAATGAGCAAAAAGCAGAGTAGGAGCAGAATTAGCTCAACAAGGTGTTGTTCATTGATAGGTTTTTGGAGGGTTAGAGTGTAGCTGTAGGACTCCACCATGAAAATTCTTGTGCCATTTATGATTTTTTCATATATATGTAATATACAACTTCTACTTTTCAATTTAAAGAATGGAAATTGTGCAGTAGTGTATCTCTCAGAGTGTGTATACATACGAGACTTCGTCATATTATATAATATGCTAGTTTGTCTTTATCTCTGAAGCAAATGAGTTAATCAAAGGGAGAGAAAAAAAATCAAAGTACTAAACAGCAGCAAATAATATTAATAAATAAGTTGACGATGCTTATGGAATCATCCATCATATAAATTGTTTATAACTAATGATGGTACAATCAATAAATATGAAAATGTTGATAATTTCATTACGGAAAATTTTCTTTTTATAGATATTTCAAGAAAAATTATAAATAGCGACAAAAAAATCAATCACTAGATGATTAAAATTGATTACTGATTAAAATAATAAATGACCGGTCATTATATTTCTTGTTATTTGTTATTAGTGCAAAATGACCTAATTCACAAATATTACTATTATTAATAATTTTACAAATATTATTTATTATTTATTATTACTCTTAATATTATTTTTAATAATGATATCATTATTATAAATGTTAACGACTATCTATCCAAAATTCATCATTCTTAGTGTGTGAACTCATCAGTTCAACCGGTCAGTTAAATTTACATTCCTGAAATTAATGGAAAAGTCTAACATTAGAGTGCAATGTCCCACCTTGAATCGATGACCTGTTCCATTTATTTTTGAACTAATTTCTCATTGAACTTTTTAGAATCCCAATAGTTTAAGAGACAAATCTAGCTCGGTTTAGTCATTTTCCCCTTAGCTTTACCCAGCATATCAAAAAGGCGTTTTCTTATAATTGGTAACACATTAGGCATTTCATCAAGCTAATAAGGTAAATCATTTTGTATCTTATCAACTTCAACATGACCTTGGGGCTTTGTTGTGATTGCCACGCTCCAACCATGCAAGTTCCTACAAATCTTTGGATAAGGCACATAGTAAACTTGTCTTACTTTTTGTGGAAGAATGAAGGGATCGTATGGAATATATCTTCTACTCATTTTGATTTTTACAATGTTATATTCTAAATGAACTTTGGTGTCTCTATTATTGGTTGGATCAAACCAATCACAAAAGAAAAGGGGAATATTCTTACTCAAACCAAGATATTCTAATTCATAAATATGTTTGATGACGCCAAAGAAATCATCTTGTCCTCTTTCTGTTACACCTTTTATATGCACCCCATAATTTGTGGTTTTCTTTCCTTCACTCCATGCCTTTGTATGGAATTTATACCCATTAACAAAGTACATGTTCCATGATGTTACAGATGAATTAGGACCCCAAGCTAATGGCTTCATGTTTGGGTCAATCACCTTATTTCTCTCATCATGAACCTGTGAAATAGTCAAATACATACTTATATGTAAATTGATTATACTAATTAATTAGAAGCACAAATGATATAACACTTCTGTAGTTGTTAAACCATTCAAGAAAATGTTTATGCATACTAATTAATGTTTATACTAAATGAATGAATGATAATAAAATATACGCAATAATAAAAAAAATAGCTTTTAGGATATAAGAAGTCCAAACACAAGACTACTTTAAAACATTGCCCTTATTAATGACAATAAAAAAATAAAAAAATGTGTTAATGTATATATCTGAATTAATATGAAATAAATAGAAAATAGATATTCCTAATGGAGTTAGAGACAACAATAGAGAAATGTGTTAATATATATAGATTAATATGAAATAAATATAAAATAGATATTTTTAGTGAATATCAATGAGTAAAGTGTATGAGTTGTTTCTTAATAGTTCACTACAAGAAAAAAAATATTTTGACGAGGGTTTATTTTTATATTATACAGGAGTAAATTTTTTATTAAGCCATTTATTCAAGGTTGTAATTTCCTCCACTAAACCATCCTTGGAGAACGTGTTCCATGGGGTTTTCTTAAACCTTAAGAAAAGTCGTTCAGAGATACCATGTGTTTAAGAACCTCCGTAAAATACCATGAGTTTTAAAATTTTCGTAAAATGATTTGTTGTCTGAAATAACCTTCAACCCCATTTTCCACCATCTTTAACGATCCTCTTGACTTTTCTCTTCCACCGTAGATACACTGCTCTTCGGCACAGGCTTAATAGTCGTTGACGCCAGTCCTAACAAGGAATCACAATTTAGTCACACTTATGTCTATTGTATCTAAGAGAAGAAACACTAAATAAGGCACTAACTTCTTCTTACTCCAATATTGCTTCTTCCATCACCTTACAGTCTCAACTTGGGTCACAAGCCATTGTTACCTAGCTCGACAAAAACTGATTTTTACCATTGCTTTATAAATTCTAAATAATTGCATTATCTGTCATATGTGAGCTTTAAAGGCATGTGTGTTCTTGACTACAAGGGCTTTAAAGATTGCAAGACATATTGCGAGAAGAAATTAACTTGATTACTTCTCACTTTCACATGCATTTTAAAATAAAGACCTTAATTTAAAATATTTCAAAATTATAAGAATTAAATATTAACAATTATAACTAAAACTAAAACCGCACATAAAATATATGTACATCAAAAGCTAAAACAAAATAAGTCAAGTTTTTTTGAAGTATGAGCTGGTAACAAAAAAAACTTGGAATTATATAAACCAACTATCATCAATCATAAGAAATATGGAAATACTGTTGAAATAGTTATCATCCAAGATTAGTTGTTGAAATATTTATTATCGAAGGTTATTTTGTTGAGTTTTTAAAATAAATTTTTGAAAGTTTAAAAAACTTATTTGTAATGTAAAGTTACACTTTCTTTAAGAGATTTTAGTTATACAATATATTAAAACTATATAATTTTTAATTATTTATTCATAAATATATTTAATTATATTTATTTATTGAAGTTTGAAAAATCTGGAGTGTTTATTGAGGTTCTATAATAAATCTTAGGAATTTAACAAAGATTGAAAAATCTCCATTATTTTGTTAAGATTTTAAAATAAATCTTTGAAACTTAACAAAAGTTAAAAAAAGACTTCCGTTAATTTGCTGAGACCGTAGAATAAACATTTGGAACTTATTAAAAAATAAAAAAATTTCGTTAATTTGCTACGGTTTTAGAATAACATTTGAAACTTACCCAATGTTAAAAAAACTTACATTAATTAAATCAATTTCTAAGATGGTATATTAACTTCCACTAAATAATCTCCATCAAAACTTTTTTTTAGTGGTTACAAATATTATGATATCCAATTCCATAAGCTATGGTAATAAATTTTATTGAGATTTGTTTTCAGAATTAAGTTTTTTTTTTTAAAGATTAATTATATTTAAATTTATACTTTGTGATGTAAGTTATTTGAATTTAATTTTTCAGAAAAACTAATTTTATTTCTACTAATATTTTATCATGCAATTTTTTTAGATTATACTTTAAAATCAAATTTTTATTTGAGTTATATTCTTTTGAAAAATTATTTTTAAATAATATTCTTTAAAATTAAAAAAAAAAATCAATATGAAGGTATAAAAAAAATTCAACATACTTCATCGTCATTTAAATTGCGAGCACAAAGAGACAAATGCGCAAGTGGGAAAACCGGACAATCCATTTTATTTTATTAAATTATTACACTGTTGCTCCTTAAAAAACGGTCTGAGATATTATTTATTTATTTTGTTCTATATTTAAAAATAATAATTATATAAATACTTTCTAAATTTTTAAATAATTAATTAATGTCTCCAAGTTAAATTAAGTGAGGAAATTACTTAGTCACAATTTTTGTAAATCAAACAAGATGAACTAAGAAACTGAAAATATCAATCTTCTTTACTAACATTTGAGAGTCAGAAAAGCTGAAGTCAAAGATTGCAGCTGGCAATAAGGATGAAGAGGGTTCCGAGAAGGAGCACATTAAATTAATGAAACCAGGATGTTCATTTCACTTGGACCTAATCTCACTACATTTTCACCATACTTGTTTCCCAAGTAAAACCTATTCTACCCCACCACAAAATGTCCCATTTCAAAGACCATCAATGGGTACCACTATCACTGAAAGGTCTGAGAAAATAAATTCCTAACTATTCTAGGATCATATTCATATATCTTACTAATCTTACTCACATTTTAATAAATAAATAAATATATATATATAAATGAATAAATATTATTTTATGAATAGATTGTTAACCTTTCATACTAGTATTTTAATATAAATTTCATTTTATAAATCGATCTCATAATAAATTTAAAATTCACTTAGTAATATACTTATAATAACAATAATAAATAAAACAATACCAAAATATAAAATTTATTAGAATTAATAACTACATTTAAATATTATTCAAATATTATGTTTTTTTTGAAAGTTGAAACTCATAATCATTTGTAAAATACTTTACAAAAAATGTATTTAAAATATTACTAACTCAATTTCAAAATAATATGCAACTTAAGGTTTAGTTTAGTTTGATTTATTAAAGCCTTGAGAGTTATAAACTTTAAACCCTTCAGATAATCTTTTGACTAAGAAAAGTTATAAATTTCTTTTAATACATTTTTCATCTAGAGAATTAGTCGTTATCACCTATGTATATAGAGACCAAATTCGATTGACAAACAAAATATAGATATAGAAATGTGGATGTTGGTGGAGTTATCACTACAAGAAAATCATTAAATAGAAATTAATATTTAGATATCAAAATAAAATAGTAACTAAATTAGATACTCTTTTAAAAAAACTAAAAAAAAATAGTTTCTAAATTAGTTTCTATTATTGTGAAATAGTTTCTAAATTGGTATCTAATTATCAATTAAGATTTTTGCTATCAAATTTAAAATCTAAATAATTGATAGTTAAAACATCGGTACCTAATTAGATACCAATTTAAAATCTATTTCACAATAATAGAAACTAATTTAGAAACCAATTTTTTTTTTAGTTTCTAAAATGGTTTCTAATTTAGTTATTACTGCAACTAATTATTTTAGTATCTAAATATTGGTTTCTATTTGATGATTTTCTTGTAGTGTATAACTAGAGTGAAAATATAATAAAATATTTATTAAGTATCATTGAGTATTAGAAAGTGAAGTTTTGCATCCAATAGAATAAGCAGTATAATATTGTGTCTAAGTTTTTCCTAATATAGAATGAACTGATTAATATGTGCAAAATTTAGTGTTTTTGGAGATGTGAAGAAAAGGGGAAAAATAAAAAAGTGGAAGTCAAAGGATATTGAAAAGGGTTTGATGCAAGTTGGGAAAATTGAAAAGAAAGGGACAAGAAATGAGTGGGGGGAATAAAAAATGGGTGGTGATGTATCCTAATCCATGGAATATCTTACCTAATCAGCTTAATCTCAGACCAAATAAATGTGTTTGAAGGAAACATCCAGGTATCTTCCACACACACCATGATCATGAGTCATGCACTACGTTTCTTCAATTCAATCTTCATATTTTAATTAAGATCACATCATAAGAATATTCTCTCTTATACCTTTGACCTATTTTTTTTTATAGATTTTGATAGGTATTTCGTCACTTATCACGTTATTTCGAGTCAAAATTTTAGATGTTTTAAATTGTTGTAGTATAAAAGCTATTAAAATAAATATATTAATTTTTTTATGAAATTTTAGTTAATATTTACATCAATAATAAGTAGTGACTGTGTACGTCAATATAAAAGTTTTGTTCTAAAATCAATTTTAACCTTATTTTCTTATATAAAATATTTTTTATAAAAAAAGATTTAAAATATTTTAAAAAATATATTATAATTAAAAAATAAATTTATTTTTTTTAAATATTTTAAAAATTTATATAAAAGATTATTTCTATCTACTATCATTCACTCATTTCAATAATGTGGATGCTAAAAAACTTAGAAAATTTAAAGTGTTGACTTTGAACAAAATCAATTTTATATGCTAATAAGAAAAATATATTTAATATTTTTTCTATATTACCATGTCATTTTAATGCAAGCAGGTTAAAAAAGGCAGCATAATTAGGCACTTAGGCTTAGGCATAAGTAAACAAAGTGAGCATAGGAAAAAAAAAGTAGGAGAGGACCAATGCATGAAAAACTTTTTGATAAATTTGTCTAATGTTTCTGACTTCGCATGCATGTTTTTTGGTGCAAGTGCCCCACAGTATTTCAATTTACCATTGGTCTTCTTTTTTATGATTATGGCTAAAAAAACAAGAGAGCTTAAATATAGTTTTATATCATAGTAATACCGCGCCGTATTTTTGTTTACTTGTTTGACGGACCAAGAAATGTTTTTGCTAAACGAAGGCATTGTTTTATTATAGGTTTGTAACTGTTTATGTACAGAAAGTAAATGTTTTTTTAAGTCCTCCAACAAATAAAAACGTATTGAAAGCAACATTAATATTTAATCTGAGGGGACCCAACACATTGTTGATTTTTCGCATCGCATATATGTTAAGATAAGAAGAGTTGTGATTCATGAACTGAACATTCAATGAATAATTAATGTGATGAGTACATGACAGTGATACAAATACTAAAAAAGGAAAACGTGCGAAGACTATTCTTGTGGCTGGCGAAGGCTGTATTCAATATCTTGGAGGACAAGAACCGGAAAAAAAAAACAGTGGTTGGTGTTGGTTTTGGTGTGTTACAGACGCGGAGATGCAAGTAGGTGATGACGCTCTATGTGTAGGTATGCACTGATGAACTAATTTTTAAGTTTTATTTAAAATTATGATTCCAACTTTTTAATGTTATTATTTTAATTATTTTTCATATTATTTAATTGTAAATTTATTTTTAATTATATTTTTAAAAAATTATTACATCAAAAATTATATATAACTCTATATAACTCTATAGGTTGTTAAGGTATAATTTTTCCTTATTTAAACTGGGTGTTGAATTAGGGCTATAGATACTCTGCCACCACCGTTTTCCTTGCTTTATTTAATCAAAATCCTGCAATTGTTTTTTAACTCTTTGATTATATCACATGTAGTTCTATTTATATTAGAAGATTTTTTTATTAATAATAAAAAATAAAATAAATAAGAATATTGTGGGTACTCCAATTTATATTCTAATTATTTAGATTTTAAAATTGGTAGTAAAAATCTTGGTAGCTAATTACATACTAATTCAGAAACTATTTATCTATAATAGAAACTAATTTAGAAACCAATAATTTTTTTAGTCTCTAAAATGATCGTTAATTATGTCTCGATTGTATGGTAACTTTTATTTTTAGCTATAGCTATTGGCAATTAATAATAACAATGCCTTGATTGGAGTTGGTTTCAAAAGTTTGTTAAGAATTTTTTTCAACCACTTGGCTTCACTATCAGCCTTTCCGAGAGCAACAAACTCATATTTCATTGTTGATCTTGCAATAATTGTTTGCTTGACTGATCTCCATGTAGTTGCACCTCCTCCAAGTGTAAACACATAACCACTAGTGGATTTTTGTCTCATCTAAATTAGAGATCTAGTTAGAATCACTGTAGCACAACAGAAAATCCATTATATTCAATGGCATAATCCATTCTACCTCTTAAGTATTTCATGATTCTCGCAAGTGCATCTAAATGATCATGACTAGGACATTGAGCGTACCTACTCAGGCTACTTACTGCACAAACAATATCTAATTTAGAAAAGCTTATTAAGTGCAATAAACTCTCAATTATCTGGGCATACTGAGTTTGAGAAATAGATTTTCCTCTGTTCCTCTTTAATTTAGAGTTAGCATCACAAGGGGTGCTCACTTACTTAAAGTCATAGTAACCAAACTTCTTAAGAAATTCTCAGTGTATTGTTCTTAGGATAGTAATATACTATCTCCCTTCCTTATGACTCTAACTCCTAGAATCACACTTATTTCACTCATGTCTTTCATCTCAAACTTATATCCAAGAAAAAAATTTGTTTTTAAAAAATATGATTGCATTTACCAAAAATTAGCATGTCAACCACATATAAATTTATAATGACACAATCACCATTTCCAGATTTAGAATACACACATTATCAACATCATTGGTATGAACTAAACCAAGAAGTTTAGTTTGATGTTCTACAAAATGACATGTTTTCTTTGTTATTTTAGATTCTACATAAATATCACATTTCCTACTTTGTTTGTCATGCATGTTAATTAATCATAGTCGTTGCAATTTCATAACATACGACTAATTCAAATGTTTTAATCTAGCATGCCACACATCATACAAATCAACAATATAAGCAGAAGACCCAAATTCATTAATAACTTCATAAATATTCAATACAAAAAGACCTTGATCAGGATATCCCTTTTCCGCAAAAACATTATTTTTTGTCATAACAATCTTGTCAGATTCAATTGATACTTTAACACTAACTTTTCCCGACAATGTTATAGAGATCAAATTAACTCTAATCGATGGCACATGCAGCACGTCACTTAAGGCCAAAGTCTTACCATATGTGAGTTTCAGACGAACCTTTCCTTTTCCTAGGGCAGGTTGTCCTGAAATCATCGAGATAAACTTATTTTTCTCCATCCCCCACACTTGCGTAGGAAGTTAACACATTTTTGCTTGCATATATGTGTCTTGAAGCCCTAGAGTCTACCATCCATTTATTCACATTGGTCACAAAGTTTACTTGTGAAACGACCACAACAATGGTATCTTCCCCTTCGACTATATTTTCCTTAGGAAGATTGTCGTTTTTGGCCTTGTGTCTGCACTGAGGCGCATGTTGACCTAGTCTTCCACAGACAAAGCAATTTCATTTTTTCTTGAAAGTGAGATTATTTCCATTGGGACGAGAAATCCAAAAATGGTTTTGCAAATACGGTCTGAGTTGCGGAAACAACGTTTGACGTATCGAGTGTATAATTGTTGTTGTTGTGAGTATTGTCAGCCATAAGTACTTATGATTGTAGTAAATAAAAGTTGAAAACACGAACAAGGTTGATTTTCTCGAGCATGAGTGATCACTGTCTATAAGAACTTATCTGTGGAGTATTGCACAAGTTTTCCAGGATACAACATAAACTTCTCGGATAAAAACTGAGGATATCAAAACTAGCAAACAACTTTTAAAATGGTAAAAACTCAGGATACCGAAAATATTAGAAAAAGAAAAAGAAAGAATGAAGAAGAGAAAAAGAGAAAAAAAGTCATAAGAGATGCGCTTTTGGAGTAAAGTGGAGGCATATATTTATAGATGGAGAAAAAACAATAGCCCACACTGCAAAGAGATGAATCTGCTCCATATCCGATATCAATGGCCAAAATGGCTGAACCGTTTTATGGGCTGATCACCGAAATCAGAGAAGACCACCGAAAAAAGGAAGATCGATAGAAAAGAAGGAAGACAAAGAATATTGTAAATCTCCGCACCAAATTTAGAACCACTCGAGAAGAAAGGAATGTTGTACGTGTGATCCTCAGAGAGTAAATCCAATCTTCAACAACAGTCTTTGAAATATCTCAATGTCGATTCGGTTTTACAACAAAACATACCCTTGAATTGTAAATTTAAATATGCCAAAAAAAAATCAGATTCCTTTAGATCATATTTAATTTGTTGTGTTCAAAATAAATAATATGGTTAATCATAATTCATCATATACTATCAAATACATTGCTACTGAATGAAAAAAAAAAGAGTAACATATTAATTATGATAAAAATATAATTAATCATATGTCTTTATATGAAAAAATTAAATATTTTCAGTTTACGTAATTAATTATATAAAGTATTAGCTTATGTTTATATATATATATATATATGGAATACAATGAAGTATGTCGGCGTTAACATAAAGCAAAACCTTGGAAGTTGGCTTTTGAACGTAGTATGTATCGGACAAAACAGCCCCTCCCAACCCTTTACTTTCCATACATTTCGTCAGTGATCTAGCTGAACAAAAGAGTTAACTTTCTACAAATTCACCTCTTTTTCTTCCTCTTAAATGGTAAATAAATTGTTGCCATATTACACTGCTTCTGTACAAAAGCGTGCCTTGGTTAAGATTCACAGTATGTTGAAACATGGCACAACTCAATTGCGCAGAGCAAGAAACACGACACATTTGGGTGCGTAGATGGACACTCGACTAAACACAATGATTGTCGTTTAGCGAAACACTCAGGCGTGGCCAATAACTATTGATTCTAGTTTTGAAACTAAAGGGTACTGCCCCCCAAATGTGACGTAAGCAATGACAAACCATCCAAAAAGCGGAACACTTATCCACGGCCACGTTGCGGCTGCGTCCTAGCTAAGTCCAACCAAACTTTTCACACAAATTACATTATTTTGTTTCTTCTTTATTAAATTTGTAAAATAGATTTGGCCTCCACCTCACCAACCCACGTGTTCCAACTCACTCTGCTCCTTTTCATCCCATCGCACTATAAAACCACCCTACTATATTTTCTCATACGTTTCAAGTCACAGAACAAAGCAGAGCAGAGCAAGTAACAACTACAACAGGAAGCACAAAAGTTGGAAATCAGAAGAGTTTAGAGTTAAGGGGAAGAACAGAGAAGCGAGAAGAGGAAAAGAGAATGAAGGGTGAATTAGAGTTGCCACCTGGGTTCAGGTTTCACCCCACGGATGATGAATTGGTGAACCACTATCTGTGTAGGAAATGCGCTGGTCAACCAATTTCTGTTCCTATCATCAAAGAGGTCGATTTGTACAAGTTTGATCCATGGCAGCTTCCAGGTCCGTTTAATTTCTCATGGCTTTCCTATACTTTCAATTTCTATCATTCAATTCACTCATCATCAG
>Ga0123342_1009898_pt1 | contig 11157 bp, 3 predicted proteins | sample Turbeawhitnodule_FD_89960 | JGI IMG/M metagenome (GOLD analysis project Ga0123342, IMG submission 89960) | Root nodule microbial communities of legume samples collected from Mexico - Turtle bean Mexico white nodule | ecosystem: Host-associated > Plants > Roots > Nodule | place: Mexico: Nepantla... | reverse complement strand
CAAGTTGTTTTTCACTTAGTTTGAAAAACACTTTAATCTTAAAAGATTTGAAAACACTTAAGCTTTAGATTCAACAAAGAGTGGATTACAAATATAATCTACCCCAGATCCTATTCTAAAGCATCTCAGCAACAACAAGCACATCCAACCTTCCATCAAACACAAAGGATTTGGATTCTTCAAAGATTGAACACACTTGATTCAACAGGGATCTCTTGGAACAACTATCATCCATTATAAGGTTAATGATAAATTGTTAAGGACCCTTCCCTAAGATGAAGAGCCCAGGAAACAACTTTGAGAGCGTCTAAGGACCTAGGAGACATACCCATGGAATAACTAGTAAGTATTATTCTTATTCATGAACATGTTTTCCAAGGTGATGTCAAGAAGATGAAAGTGAAAGATATTGACTTTAGGACTTCACACAAAGAGAAGAAGACATCATCTAGTAAAGTCTATGAATTTGTAGATGAAAGACAGTTCAAACACAAACAATGATAACTTGTTTAGGGTTTAGGGTAGAAAATCAAGGGAAGGAGTTGGGCGTAAGAGTCATATGAGAACAAGATGGAAACAATATTGGAGTTGGCCAAACAAAGATAAGACATTTAAATTCTACTGAAAAAAAATCTTTAAATAGATCGCTTGTTGATAAGTGCCTAATTTCTGTAATATTTCATATTAAAATATAGGCACTATGAATATTAATTGCTAATTTACATATAAAATAATTCAAAATTTATAAATTTATACCTTTTTACATTTTTTATGATCTTTAATTGAATAAGAGCATTTTATTCCCAAATTTGGTGTTAATTGCATGTTTCTGGGGAAGAATGAAAATTCGGACTAAAGAAGAATGATATATGCTAAAAGGAGAAAGCTGGAAGGCCTAAAACGCACAAAAGAGAGAGAAAAGTTCAACTTAGCAGCGAGAATGCGTCAGATTATTTGGGCTATTTTTATGTTTTTATCATTAAGCCCATGAGCGCGACACGGGAAGTCACCTAACTCTAGAAAATTAGGTTAAATAGGGGGTAAGAGGCACAACCCTAGTATGCCAGATTGAGAGGAAAACACCATTGAGTGAATTGTAACCAATTGGGAATGGAAGGTGCTAGAAGTATGTGTGGCAAATTCTACCCTTTGGGATTGGGAGTAATTTGTTCGAACTCTTATGTATTGAGGTGATATTTAAATATTTAATATTTTGTTCTTGATTTATTATTGGTGTTTTTGTTTTAGTTCTAAACCGTTGTGACAGTTTGAGAATCTTAAATCTGACCGAGATGTATTTTAGGGTTTTGACCTAAACAACAATACTTAACATAATTGAGTGCTAGAAATAGGCTTGAAATGTTAATTGCCATTAACGTTTGAGTGTGATTCTATGTTGTTTTTATAAATATGTGAGAAATTGATATTTAGGAAACATTCTTAAGAATTTTATATGCGAGAAATCAATATAAATGAATTTTCTACGGGCATCAATTTCAACCAAAGAACTTAATATTAACATGCTAATCAAAATACATGAGATTCAGAAAGATGAAACCTAATCCCTATTTTTTCAATTGGAGCATCAACTCTTTGAATTGTTTTCCTGTTAATTCTTGCCATCATAACAATCCTCATACCAACTTTTATTATTTTGTTTTTTATATTTAGCGAATCTTTTACTTGAATATTCAATTGTTCCTTGTGGGATCGATATCCGTCCTTACGAACAAATTATTACTTCTGACAACGCGGTACACTTGCTGTAAAAAGTCATCACATGTTTTACATCATTTTCAAGTTATTGAGATCTATTTTCTATTAATATGCCTTGCCCTGGTCCACTAAGTCCTAATTGTTGCCTATCGTAAGGTTGAGTGCACAACCATCAAACTTGTAATGTTTAGTGTGTGGTTCTTATTGGGCTTCTTCATTGAAAAGGGAAATTACATTTTCTCTACCCCTACTGCCTTTTCTTTTAAAGGAACCACAGAGGGGGTTCTTTCAGAACCTGATTGATGTTTAATGCCCTTGAAACGCTTGTTCCCACTCCACCAACTTCTTTTGCCAATCATCTCCTTCATGACTTTTGTTGGTTCTTTGAATCAAACTATCATTTTTCGATATGTGTGTGCACACACATATACACATATCATTGTAATTTTATCATAATAACAAACCCTACCTATGTATACTTTTAGATCTACAAACTCATATTACAATTTTAAAAGGTTGGTTATGTAAAAAACACACTTAATCAGTTTTCAACTTCTTCTTTGTCCATATTGCAAAATTGCCTAAGGTTTTGCAATAGAGTTTTGAGTCAAGTATAGGGGAAATCCCTCGAGTAAGGAGGGTAGTGTTGGGGGACTGATAACTGCTCAATCATATACATTTTTTCAAACAAAAGTACTAAGTTTCCCCCTATCGTAATATAGGGTCAACCTAGGTCGAATCTCAAAGATATTGTTTTCTTCACAAATTAAAAGGGTGAAAATTGGAATTGAAGCTAGAAAAGTAAAAAGAAATGTAAAAACGCAATGTAAAGTCTAGACAGAAAATTATAAATATGCAAAATGTAACTATAATAGACAATTTAGCATGTGACCGTGAATCAGACTGTCAAATGTAGTTTATGCATAAAAGTTGTAAACAATCACGTTAGAAAATCTAACATGGAATCACGAACTAAACCATCTAACATGACCTATACAAGATGATCTTCACTTAACTATCAATCAATATGAGAGCAATCGCTTAACAGATCATCTAATGAAAAAGTGAAGATGAACAATAACATACATCGCAGAAAAAGATAAATGACAGAAAACGTAAATTGCTTGAAATGTAAATTACAAAAATTAAAGTGTTTAAAATGTAAATTGTAGAAAATTAAAGTGGTGGAAAATTAATCTGAATGTAAAGTTTTAAGTTCTAGGTTCAGTGTTTTAAGATTTTTAAACTCATACATTGCATTGCAGACATATTGGGCACAAAATCATGAATGCATTTTACTAGGAAGAAAGAGAAAAAAAAAATACAGACAAATGTCATTACTAAGTGGAGACAAATGTCATTACTAAGTGGAGAGGGTAACCTTTTGTCCTATAACACGTCTTATCCTAGAATAAGTTCCTATATAAAGATAATAGTCTAAAAAACCTCCTTTGTGACAAAGGAATTTTATTTGCATTGTATTATTCCCTTTCTATGTTTTCTTTTGGACTTTATTATGAATTTTAAAATGTTAACCTAAAACAGATAATTATTTTTCACTTCTCCAATAACATTGATAGTTGTTAATTGTTTAAATATATAAGGGATTTTAGCAAAAATTTAAAACTGAGATCTGTCATGGTCCATTATAAGCAAATAAAAAAAATAAAATAAACTATATATTTTTCTTGGGAACATGAATATTCCGATTTCCTCACATTATTGATAAATGAGGTGAAAATATAATTAATCCTATTAATTTTGAAACTAGTAATGATTTAGTTCAATGAATATAAATGAAGAATAAATTTTTAACTAAGGTGAAATATAATTATGTCTAGAGTAACTTCTCTTGTTCCTTCCTTTCTTAGTTTATTTAACATACATTCTCTAACATCCTGTGTTTAATATTATTTTTATTTCTTTTCATTACTATATTTTTAAAATTTTGAGAAAAAACTAAGGAAACTATCATGTTAGATTTTTTTGCAGTTTAATAAAATTTTGAGTTAATTAAGTATCTCATAAATTTAGGTATTTTAATTTATTTTTATTTAAAAAAATATTTTATTGAATATTTAAAATAATTTTTATTTTCATCTAAATACTTTCTCCTTAACAAACTCTCGATAAGATAGACTATATAAATGTCTCTAATAACATTTTAAGAAGTAAACTTTAAGTCTAACTCAATCTTATAAAATAAATTCATAAAATGATATTTGCACCTACTTATATACTATAAAATATTCTTATTTATAGTTGAGAAAGGATTTTCAACAATCTTGTTGAGAACAAAATCAAATAATAGAATATTCAAACAAGAATAAAAAGTATTTTAAACACTCAATGTAATGATTTTGTTTAATAAGAATTCATTTAAAAACACTCAAATTCTAAAGGTATTTAAAATTTAATAATAAAAATAAAATTTTGAATGATTTTGCAAAGATTATACATATTCAATAATTCTTCTTTTATTTACACAAGATACTATAAATTCGTTTTGGTCAGTGTAAAAGTATTACTAATAGTTAATTTTAACTTGTGTCCATTGAACACTACATAAAGAAAAGTTTTATATTATATGTCATAAATAAATTCAATTTAAACTTAATTTGTTTGTTATCATGACCTTGATGATGTGAATTATTTACTATTTGTTTTTCAGAAGTATCATGATTTGAATGGTTCTTACTATTTTGAGCCTCTGCATTTGGTAGGAAATAGTTTAACTCCTTCAGAAACTAGGGCAATACAATTTATGAGCATAGGACAAGTATGGGCCATAATCTAACGATTTTTAGAGGGTAGGGTAGTTGCACGCCCTAAGGTACGAACTAAGCCACCTTTGGTTGGTTTACAACACAATTTGGATTTTGGAATTTTCTTTTTAGTTTATGATTTTGACATATTGATTGAGTTGTGATTACCACAATAATACATATGTTAACATGTAATATGGGTTAGGACATATAATGTAGGCGAAATTAGTTGTGGGTGTAGTTTCCTACAAAGATTGATGGTGATGCGAAACTAGATTCGTAGCCAATGGTTTTGTATGAGGCCAAAAAATAAGACTATTCATAGCTTCTATTAGTGGTGTCTTTTGCAATCATAGTTGAAAGGATGCATGAGATTATATACGTTGTTTTGTATTACCAAACATCATTCATATAAAGTACAAGTCACGTTGCCGTCACTTTGATGCAACTTTTGAGAAACACAAAGAAACAAACTAGTCTTAATTATCTGTCTCATAATCAAATTCAAATATTGTATATCATGTCAATCCAATTAGCAAACGTTTCAAGAGATTTAAATTGCTCAAGTTGTCATCAATCTTATCCAGGTGTAAAGGGTCATTGAAATCTAGTTTAGATATTGGAGATATCATGGTGGTGGTGGATTGTTTACAATAATGCAAGTGTTGTAAAAAAATAATCATTAAGTTATGGTGGTTAATAGTGGTGTGATGTTTCGCATTGGAATGTGAAATGGGGAAATAGTGAAATTATTATGAGCAATGACAGAGGAAGGCAGAAAAGTACAAGTGAGGTACTGCATGGATGGTTTGATTTTGGGAAGTAAAAACTTTGGTAGAATTGAATGGAGTGTTGTGTTGTTGTGTTGGGGTTTGTGCTGTGTTGGGGTGTGAGTGTGTGATTCGGATAGGAATTGTTCCCTTGAAACACTGTATTATGTTTGAGAGATGCGAAGCAGAAGCCATAGGCATGTGGGGCTTTTGTTTTTTGGGGTGAGGGATTTGACCCTATGGGATTCGATCCTAGTAACTATATTAACACCATAGCTCCTAAAATGGACCCGATCCCATTTACTTTTTTATCACACCTCTCTTTGCTGTTCCATTTCAACATGTGAACTTGTTGGTACTAACAACCCTAATTACTCTATCTACACAATTCATTGTATTTCTTGAAATGCACACCATACATAATTTAAAAATAATAAGATGTCAAATAAGATTTCACAACATTACTTTGGATCAAACGTCTACTACTAATTTAAAAGATATAACTAAAGAGACTCATTTGAGAAGAGAACGGGTTAGAAATTAAGTCTGATCCGAATATTGAATATAAATAAGTTAAGTAATATAAAAGAAAAAAAAATGCAAACTCATAATTTTAATATTTTGAGTTATATGTATTGTCATAATATTTTATGAGTTTGTTCACGTCTCATTAATGTTGAATCTTTTCAGTATCACCTCGTCCAAAGACCCAATAGTGCTAGAAGACTCAAATTCATCTTGATGGCCGACTTAGAATATTATGTGGGTGAAGATTTCTAGATTTCAGGATTCCTTGTATTGAAAGTCTTCTTGACAGATACTTTCAGGTACATGTATCTCGTAGTAGTAAACGACGATACAAGTCAAGGTTAGAATCGATGGGGAGTATTATATAAGGAATATCTCTTATATGTGTTGGATGTATCTCATCAAAGTTGAGTCTCCCTAATATATTCTCCCTCAAAAGATTCAAAATTAGTAGCAAATAAAAGGTCTCGAGTTTGATTCCTAATGGAGCAATTATTGAAGGGAAGATTATTGCAGGTTGCATTACTTATCCTATGACATGTGAGTCAGGTGAGACAAATCATAATCGAAGATGTTGATTCTAAAAAACCCAACATGTTAAGTTATATGAAAAAAAAAATTCATTTCATGCTAATTAATATTTTCCTTGTCTTCTCAAATCACATAAACCAAACATTTTGTGTTTTTCTTTTTTTAGATGAAACAAAACATTATTTTTTTCAAAAAAAAAAAAAAAATCGTATTTCTGATGTTGTTTTGGTACACACAATAGCCTTACATCATTTAGGAATCGATATCAGGATAATTTAAATACAAATTCTTTCATTAACCTTCTAAGACACCTTTTAAGGATAAAATCGTCATCTCAGATGTGATGATGATTGAGCCTAACATTGTCATCTCGACAAATTTGACGTTGAAATATTGACGTTGTCTGTGGGTGAAAAAAGGGTTTCAAAGATGAATTCTCACCCCCATGGGAATGGAAAAGTAGTTCTAAAGACGAACTTTCGTTCCCTTTATCCATTGATTGAGGGACTTGTTCTGGTGCGACCAACTGTGGCTACTCTAGTCGGTGGAAATCATCGTGTCAACAACGGAGGGATGAGAATAAAGTTCCTTTACATAGTTTCCCTCTAAAGGAAAAAAGTCAATATGACTCGAAAACGGTTCTTCTCCAATTGCAATAACATTTTTTCTCACCAGAGGTATATTTTCGTTGAAGAATAAGCCACCATATGAACGTACCTAAAGAAGAAAATGGTGATGAATGATTATGGAAAAAATTAAAAAATGCTCACACGAAGTCTTGAAAGGCAGAGGAAGGTTTGAGTGATGGAAGTAAGAAGGATATAAAATATAAGGCAAACGAAAAGTTTAAAATGTTTAACACTTTATGCGAAATGATGAGGTTCACTAAACATGATATTCTATGAAAATGTGTCACAAAAAGTGAAAAGTCAATCACCTAAACAATGTAATGTCTCAAAAATATATAAATCATCATTAATGCTAAAATCCCTTATAAATACACATTGGAAATCACCTTTGTGTGTCAAAGTTTGATTAAAAACATTCAATATAGGATGGTTGAATAAACTTGGCCTCGGTGAAAAGGTTGTAAAACATTAACCTTCAAAAGTGTGGTTGTGAAAATTCTACCTTGGAATTAACCACTCAAGGTTGATGTACACTCGATCGATATAATAAAACTTGTTTATCCTATAAATCAATTCACATACATCCCATTTATGGATTCCGACCTTGGAAGGCTTATGTACCCTCCTACTTTCGAGAAACTCATATATGATTATAATTGAATATAATTAACAATATATCTATCCAATTTTCGAACAACTTTAAATACAATCTATCACCCATTAGACGGAGAGTCTGCAAATTTTGATGATAACAAAACACTATAAGATGTGTTGTATGTATAAACCAAACTCACTCATGTACAAAACCGTTAGAAATTGTAAGGACCGAGAAAAAATAGTCTTAGAGTAGAAATGGTACAATTAAAATGACACTTGAATATTTTATTATTAAAGTGAAAAGGCTATATAAATAGAAATTTAGTTATTCAGGTTTCATTTTAAAAGAACCATCATCTGTCTAAAAACTCCTTTTTCCTTTCCTCTGCCTTCTTTCTAACATTCTGACCTCCTCGCTCATCAGATCAACGATCGGAGTCCGCCATTGGACTCCTGGCAGTGAACTCTACAAGATTGACCGATCAAAATCTTAGATAGAGTAAGTTCATTCTTGGCTCCTTTTCCTTTGGGTTAGTTTTGATCTGGTTAGGTTGTCTTTTAGTTTAAGTTTGCATGTGAGGATTTTATCTTCAGAATTAATCTCTGATAGCTCAGGGTCCTAGTGATATCGTTAGATTTATGATCAGGACTCTGTGGTGCAGGTTAGGGTATCCTTAAGCTTTTGGTGGGTTTGGAGCTCTTAGTGAGCATCTGCTAAAGTCCAGGTAAAGGAAACTAGTTTAAAATTTTCAAAAGAACCCTAGGCTAGAAGATTTGAATGTGAGTGTGACGTGGTCACCAATTCCAAATTTCGTTGCAAGATTTCTTGTTTTGAGTAGATTGTAGTTTGATTGAAATTGAAAGTGTTGTGATTGAGAATTGGTTGTTTAAATTTAAATGATTTTGCAATTAGAAATCATATATATGTATAGATGAACATAATAACTCAATGATTCAATGAGAGTGATTGTATCATGTTGAACAAGAACTTTCAATGTAATGTGTAAATTTACAAATTTATGAATTGAATGAGATGTTGATTTATAATCTGATAGGTATATTAAGTTATGCAGAATTTTTCTGCATATTTCGCTTAAGCTAGATAATTCTAGTTCAAGCTAAAATCTTGGGTGTTCTCGGGTTGAATTTAGCTCAAGCTAGCAAATTCTAGCTCAAGCTAAAATTTTGGGTGCTCTCGGGTTGATTTTAACTCAAGCTAGCAAATTCTAGCTCAAGCTAGACTCTCTAAAAAAACAAAAAAACAAAAAACAAAATAAATCTGAAATTTGTTTTCTATATATATTTGTTTTTAAAAGGTTGGTTTATTTCTTTCTGTATAGTTATAAATTTTATATAGACTTTTATTTCATGTATATTTAATTGAAAATCTCTTTAATTAGACATTTATATGATTAGTAGATGAATTGTGGTATGTTTTGGAAATTCTAAAATTTTGTAGGATTTGATTCTTTGATGTTGGATTTTTATGAGGTTCAAAGTATGAATTTTAATCAAGACATAGTATTTTCAGGAAAAAAAAATACCATGTTAACATTGTTTAGGATGTGCATTGACTAGGGATTTGTCTAGAATGAGATATCCTGACTCTACTGAGATAATGAAATCATATAGATGAAGTTATTCAGGTGATGAGAGTCAAAGGAGGTTCATATGAAGGGGTAAGTTGTTTGAAATATTACTAACTTGACCTGTTATATGAGTTAACCCTGTCATACTAGGAGAGAGATGATATTGAGATTATTTATGCGCATAGTTTTGTGGATTTCACAGTGATGTAGTTGACAGGTGCAAATCTCTGGGTCTAAGTCAATGCATGAGTTTTCTGGATGTAAAGTCAAGTATCTATGTGTTATGAGTCAGTAGAAGTCTGACATGAGAAAGATGAATATTGAAATTGTTGATAAACACTTGATGATTATGTGGAATGCATGGGAAATGATGAATTTATGTGGATTTTTAAATTTATATTTATGTTATAAGTTTTAAAAATACCTAGCCTACCCTTTGTTTTGTTTTGTTGTTTTTCTTTGATCTGTGATGATCGTATATTTTACACGGGAGCAGATGAAGTTACAGGTGATAAAGTTTCTAGGTGAGAAGATGGATGATGGAAAATGTTTATTTTCTTTTGAAATTTTGGTTTTAATTATATGTAAATGTTTCAAGTCTTATAAAGAGAAAGATAATTTGAAACATTATATGAAAGAATTGCAGATATATTTGTATTATGTTTATATATTTATTTTAATATTTCATACAGATTATGGTTATTAGATATGAGAAAATATAGGTATGTTACAAAAATCATATATGGGATGATCATGAAAGCTAAGCGGACGTTATGAACAAATAGACACTCATATAATGCATTTTATGATGTAACATATAACGCACTAAGACATAGTCTTCATAAATTGAAGTATCAAATGATACATGTGCTAAACATTGCAAAAAATGAATACTAGACAATTGTCTCAACAAAGGAGAAAGATAATGTTACACAAAGTGTTAAACAATTTCAAGCATTATTGTGAATAGAAGATCAAAAGATGGTAGTGAACATGATAGATGAAGTCTTAGTTGTACTCATCAAATGATGTATTGAAATAAATAAGAAGCTTGACTTCACTGAAAGACTACAACACGTTAGACGATGAAAACTCATTACATAGTTGTAGAGAAAGCTAACACACTTAATAGACGATGAAAGCTCTACAACACGTCAGACGAAGATCAAGTAATAAAAGATACACATGGTTTAATGTTTTAAGGAAGAAATACAATTCCCTAAGTGATTATAAATTGTTTTCAAATATTATTGTGCCTTAATGATTAGATTCAAATATGTATTAAAAAGGTTTCACATGATTGATCGTGTATAGTTTTTCCGAATCAGATTAAATCTAATTGCAGTTAAATGTTTTAATTTGAGTTAATCTGAAAAAACTTGATCTTATATTTTTGAATTAATATATAAAAATAGAAAGACGTGATAATTTGAAGATATTATTTTTCAATTATTCATATTCTTTAAAGATTACATTGATTGTTGATATTCACGAAAGATTTCTAAATGTATTTTAAGAACATAAAAAATACACACAAAGTTAAATATCTAGAGTTTTCGTACTCATTTAATCAAAAAAACCATGAAATTGATAAACAAAGATTAATACAATCAAAAAGTAAATACCATCCAATCATTACTTAAAAAAAAGCACATATAACATACTTATTCTAAAAATAATTAAATATAGACTACATAATAATTACACAAATATTGAATAAGCAATTACATCTTTTGATTATTTAAACGGTCGGTAAAAAACTTATAAATAATAATAATAATAATAATGTAACATGTCATATATACACTTGATATTTTTTAATAGTTGTTATTGTAATAAGCATCAAATAATTTTTGGCATATCAATGTCTCGATGATCTTCATGAGTGGCTCGATGCCTATATATCAAAAAGATCAAACTCATCTCTTTTATAAGAAAAAAATTAATTAATATATATATATATATATATATATATATATATATATATATATATATATATATATATTTTTTTTTTTTTATTTTTTTTTTTTTT
>Ga0123342_1009897_pt1 | contig 11159 bp, 2 predicted proteins | sample Turbeawhitnodule_FD_89960 | JGI IMG/M metagenome (GOLD analysis project Ga0123342, IMG submission 89960) | Root nodule microbial communities of legume samples collected from Mexico - Turtle bean Mexico white nodule | ecosystem: Host-associated > Plants > Roots > Nodule | place: Mexico: Nepantla... | reverse complement strand
TATTTTGCGGAGGTTTTAAAATAAACCTTTGGAAATTAATAAAGGTTAAAAAAACCTCTGTTATTTTACTGAGGTTTTAGAATAAACCTTTGGAATTTAGCTAAGGTTAAAAAACCTCCGTTAATTAAATCAATTCCTAAGGTTATATTAACCTCCACTAAATAACCTCTATTAAAACCTTTTTTCTTGTAGTGTGACGTGGCAGAAGTCGTGCCAAGTTGGCACGACTTCAGTATGACAGGGCAAAAGTCGTGCCAAGTTGGCACGACTTCAGTATGACAGGGCATAAGTCGTGCCAAGTTGGCACGACTTTAGTATGACATGGCAGAAGTCGTGCCTAATTGGGACGACTTCTGCATATGAAGTCGTGTCGAATTGGCACGACTTGCCTAAATTTGTAATTTTTTTTTAAACGGACCCCATTTTGGTAAAAACCAAAAAAAATAACCCCATCATGGTCAAAAAACCCTTGGCCTTGAGCATATGCTCATTAAGAGCTCCAACCCACCAAAAGCTTAAGGATAACCTAACCTGCACCACAAAGTTCTGATCACAAAACTAGGACCCTGATCTAACATAGACTAATTCTGAAGATAAAAACCTCACATGCAAACTTAAACTAAAAGGCAACCCTAACCAGATCAAAAATAACTCAAAGGAAAATGAGTCAAGAATGAACTTACTCTATCTAAGATTCTGATCGGGCAATCTCGTAGAGTTCACTGCCAGGAGTCCAATGGCAGACTCCAATCATCAAACTGATGAGCGAGGAGGTCAGAATCTTAGAGAGAAGGGAGAAAAAAGGAAAAAAAATGAACTTACTCTATCAAAGATTCTGATCAGACAGTCTTGTAAATCTCGCTGTCAGGAGTCTAATGGTGGATTCCGATCGTCAAACTGATGACCGAGGATGTCAGAATCGTAGAGAGAAGGGAGAGGAAAGGAAGAGGAAACTTCTAGAAAGATGGTGATTCTTTTAAAATGAAACCTTAATAACTAAATTTCTATTTATATAGTTTTTTCTCTTTTAATAGTAAAATATTCAAGTGTCATTTTAATTGTACCATTTTTACTTAAGACTATTTTTTTCTCGATCCTTACATTCATCATTTAACATCATCATTCACCTTCTTAATGCTTGATAGCCTTTTGATTAATGTAACACCCTATAAATTTTAATATTTTTTATTTCTAAAATACACTTATATACTTTTGGAATATCAAGTTTCAAAAATAAAAATTAATGCCAAAAACTTGGAGTTTCAAAAGTACAAATTTGAAATTTTAAGCTCATAGTTTTTGCTTCTAGATGAGTACTTGTTCTTATTAAAAGGAGTATTTAAAAATCGTTGAAATGTTAAAAAATAAAAAAAAAACTAAATTATTTAAAGGTCCATTTCCAAAAACTTTTTCATAAATACAAAAGAATAAAATAAAAAAAAATCAGAAACTAAAATTAATTTATTTACAAAAGTATTTTTTATTTTTAAATTAAATATAAATTAATTTTATCTTCTATTTTTATTTTATTTTTAAATTTAATTTCTTATTTAATCCGTAAATGTTACAAATTTAACCGTTTGGTTCATATATTTTTAAAATGATTTATTCTAGTCTTTGCAGATGTCATTTTAATCTCTTTTAGTTTGTATACATATCATCTTAATTTGTGTTGGTCTGTATTATCTAAATATTTAAAGACTAAATTAAAAATAGTATATATTCTAATTTTCTTATATTTTGTAGTTTTAAGTTTATGACGTCATCTTCAATGAGAAAGGCCCTGTTGCTGTTCAAGCCCAAAACGTAATTTAACCAACGAAATGTGCGATGTGCGATAAAACGGATTTTCATTCCCCAAACATACAGAATATGCATGTTTGGATTAAAAATCTAAAAAATATTTTTATGAATTTAAGTGAATAATAGTAACAAATTTCAATGAATTAATAATAAATATGAAATTTATTGTTTATAGAATAAAAGTATTTATATTCAAATTTTGATAGAAATAATTCTTAACCAGACTTATGTTTACTTAACTTCAAATTTTGAATCATATTTTGTTGGTTGATATTCAAGAAACCCTTAAAGTAAGAGTGTTGAGAAGTATTTATGCTTTTAATTTGCTAAGATATTTTTATGAACTCATTGAAATTAAGGTGCATGCTTCACTTCTAAGGTTATTTTACATATTAAAAGAAATATATTTGTTACATCTTAGCATGTTATCTTTATTTAACCAACAAAAAAAAATACATAAAGTGTAGTTAAGAGAGTAATAAGTTACAAAACATAAACACATTAAGTGTATATTCATACCAATAAATAAGTATTCACATAAAACCATAGCAATGAATAACATTAAAATAAACATATAAGAAGAAAAGGTATTATGAATTCAATATATTCTAGTCATCATCATTATTAATGTAATCTAAAGTAGTGGTGGATGAGTTAGGATTTTACAATACAAAATATTAAAATGTTGCAAAATAATTTATATTTACTTATTTTGTTGTTAAATTTTTAGTTATAATTTTTTTTTATGTTGCATCAATTATCTTGTTTATTAAGTCTCGTCTTCTTATATTTTTTTCTTTTAAAGTTCATTATTTACTTTTGAATAAATAATCAGTACAATAAATATTGACGTATTTTATTTTTAATTTAATAAGAAAAAAATATATAATCTTACAATAAAATTTTTATTTTTGTTAATTTTGTTTGAACTCTTAATAGTTATGATAATTAAACATATATTTAATCTTTAGTATTTGTCACATGTCTCTATTAATTAACATTAAAGGAAATCTTTTATCCTTTACTTATTTTTATTTTATTTTATAAATTTAAAATCCTTAATGATTTCTTCAAAGTTAATTCTTATATATTAATTTTAATTTTTTTTCTTTGATAAGCATACAAGAAAATCAATAAATAACAATCAAATTTAGAAATCAAAAAATAATTAGTCACTATATTTAGATATTTTTTAGAGACTAAAATATTGGTTTCTATTATTATTAAAAATTTATAAAATAGTTTTTAAATTGACATTTAAATTAGGTACTAAGATTTTAACTACTAATATTTTATATTCTCAATTAGTCTCTAAAAGACTAATACTTATTAATTTATAATATAAAGTAGTAAATAGCTAAAACCTTAGTAGGTAATAGTTAGATACTAATTTAGAAACTATTTTATAAATTTCTAATAAAAATTATTTTAGATGCTAATAATTTTTTTAGTTTACAAAATAGTCTCAAATTTAATTAAATAGTAAATAATTATTGTGATTTTTAAAATTAGTTTTTATTTAATGATTTTCTTGTAGTGATATATGACAATTATTAAATATCAAAGATGTATTTAATTACTTCAACCATTAACAAAATTTAAATAAAATTATTTTTTTATTATACTAAAAATAAAATATATATCAATACTTATTTTGTTAAATTTATTGTGTTAAACGACCTATTTGCCCTTTTGAATTGTCAAATGTATCTTTATTTGGTTTGGTTTACCAATTAGTTATGCTTGTACTTGCTTTTGAACAACTAAACATTTTATTAAATTTACCTAGTCGATTCACATTCTCTTTCTCATTTATATCTCCAACAACTAAAAACATGGCATTATCAATCATAGAGGTAATGAGTCTTCATATTGTAAGACATTATTTCTTTGTTGATGAAATTTTATTTATAAAATAGTCTAATAAATGAAATATTGATTTTAAGTTCCAATTTTTATATCTGAACTTCTTAGGAGATATGCAAAGAATTAAATATAGGTCATACTAGTTTTCTAGCAACCATGGAACTACATTTTAGGATTCTAATTCTAATGTATATACTAAACACCAAACATTATAATTGGAATACAATATCTAAATACAATTATATGCCTAAACTATAACTATAATTAATAATTATTTTAATTTTTAAAGTAGTATATAATTTTATAATATAATAACTAATTATTTTATTTTTAAAATTAATTTATATTTAATAATTTTTTAATAGTGATATTAAAAAACTTTAAATTACATATCAAAGCATAGAAGGTTTAAACTTGCATCAAGGTTACTACACTGTCATTGTCATTGAACATTTGCTTGACTTTTTTTCATTACCTTCAAAGTAGTTTGTGGTTATTCATTATTTTTATACTATATTAACTTATAGTTTGTTTTTAATATTTTTAATCAGAAAGCAACAAAACCCAAATAAAACCAAAAAAGGTTGAATGAGAGACCTATTTATAACCCAACACAAACCCTAGAAACTGAAACGTTACAACAACTTAAAACCGTTCAAAAATCCATCATCTAACTGTTAAAACAAGATTCTCATGTCAAATCACTTAATCTGAACAAAATAAATCACGAGAAACAAGGCATTTAATACCAGATCAAATCACATTTCAAAAACTATTATATTATATTCAGACATAAATACTTTTCTTAAAACTTAAATAAAATAAAAGTCTTTATGCCTCGAAAGCCGAGAGCTAGATACAAGACATAACCGAAAGGTTATGAGTAAAAGAATAACCGAAAGGTTATGTATAAAAGAATAAAACAAAAATATAAATATTATTATTATAATAAGGAATATTATTATTATAATAAGGAATATTATTATTAATCAAATAAAAGTCTGCGTTAGGGGTGCGTAAATAATAAAACGGTGTAAAAAGAAAGTCCAAAGGTAAAGTGTAAGCCCATTAAGAAAACTGTATAAATAGGAGGTCAACACAAGAGGTAAGTAAGAGTGATTTCTGTCTGATGAATGTAAAACCATTTCTGACTTTGGCATCGGAGCGCCTTGCGGGTACACCCACCCATCTGCGTGGAGGAGAAGCCGATAGAGCACCCAACCCAAGAAGAAGTCGAGAGAGTACCTAGCCCGAGTTGAAGCCGAGAGCATCTAGCCCCAGGAATAGACGAGAGCCCAGCCCAAGGAGAAACCAAGAGAGTCCAGTCCAAGAAGAAACCGAGAGAACCCAAGGAGTAATGTGGAAAAGCCCAAGATTGGAAGATTTGTAAAGCAGTTAGTCTTGTCAATCTTATTCGATTGTTCTTGGTCCTTGTTGTAACAATCCATTATTAACTTTCAAAGTTTAACAAACTTTATAAAATGGAAGTAGTTTTTTAAAGTTATTTATTTATTCATTATAATCATTAATTTATTTTAATATGTCAATATGCTTAATATTATCTAAAATATCCTTATATGTATTAACATTTTAATTATATATATTATTACTTATTAAATTATTATTAAAATCTTTTCCACATTATGATTTGTTTAAATATTTTAGTCATGAACTAATTTAATTTTACTTTAAAATTTTGTTATGCTAATTATTTTACAACTGCTTATCCTTGAGGTTTTTTAAAAATCCTAAAGGCATCAGATACTCTTATTGTTATTTTTTTTCCCTTTTTTTCCTTTTTTGTAATTAGTTGTTTGCAACGGCGTTGTGTTAGAAGAAGAATGTTAGTTTTTTTTTTTTTGAGCAACCTTTTTTTTTTTTTGCAAATTAAAGAATCCATAACATAATGTTACGGGCCCTCTTTTTGACCGACCAATCTGTAATATCAAACTGAAATAAATGGTTGAAATTTGATCTAGAATACGTTGTCCGGAATGAAACCAAATTTGCAAATCCCTTGAGGTTATGTGCAATTTTTGTGTTGATGTAGAGGTCACCCAAGTATGTCATCGATGTCTTTTTTTTCTATTTGATGATAATGAATAATCAATCAAATTATTCATCTCTTTATAGGATGGAGTTGTCAATGTTCTTCTTAAAGCATAGGATCTTCTCTTACCTATTACTAAACAATTTTTGTCTTTGTCTTTCATGCGAAAAAAGATGTCAAGCTTCAACCATGACCTTTTCACTTTCCTCAAGCATTTACATCCTCCACATAGTAGATTTTACCATTATAGACCACCAACAAACTATTTGTTATTATTTCCATAGTTGATCATGAAACATGTTCAATTTCAATGGTCAAAATTCTAATAACTAAACTAATTTGAATCTTTTCAATTTTAATTTAAATTTATTTTATTACAATAATTGCAAACAAAAGCAACAAAAATCTTAGATAGTGTAAGGAGTTTTGTTTATGAATCATTATATAAAAAAAAATTCACCAATTCACAAGTCCAAAATGCATTCTTAATAGGCCATCCGAAATGCTTTTTGAACATAAAATGTTGTCCTTTGAATTACCCATTTCGGAGTGCATTTATAATAATCTAGATTACCTAGTTTGATACTGATTCTAGAAATCCAATTTTTAGGAGGCCATATCGAAATGCTTTTTGAACAGAAAATGTTGGCTTATGGATTACCCAAAACTTATAGAATTCTAGATTACCTAGTCTAATACTAATTTTCGAAACTCAATTTTTAGGAATATCTACGCCTCATATTTTTTCTAAGATTTCAGGTTGAGGGCTCATGATCGCCAAAAAGATTTTCTTTATAAAATATGATTTCAGTTAATAAACCTAAATACGTATATATTTTTTCATTTTTAAAAATATTGCATTTTTCAAATCCACAATTTAAATTCAATTTTCTATTTTCCATGTCTTAATTTACTTTTAATTGAGCTCGGAGTGTTTAACTACTTTAACCTATGTTCAACACTGCATTGCACTACACTGTACTGCCTGTACTAACTGCACTGCCACACACTCTCACTACTGCAGAGCTTTTCAAAAGCTTGATCATTTTAACCTAGTTTCCAGTGCATCCTACTCCACTCCATAACTTTTCACAAATACGTATCTTTCACGACCGCCGTACACTCTCGCTACAAGGTTTTTCGAATACAAACACTCCGAACACACATTTATCCAGACAAAAACCTGGGTGAAAATCTATTCGGAAGAAAATAAGGGAGGTGAGTTACAACATTTTTTTTTTAATTTACTCTCAAAAATATTTTTATAAAATATTTTTCATTCTCATATTTTTTTCTAAGATTTCAGTTTGAAGACTCATGAGCACCAAAAAGATTTCCTTTATAAAATAAATATGATTTCAGTTAATAAACCTAAATACGTATATATTTTTTCATTTTTAAAAGTATTGCATTTTTTAAATCCACAATTTAAATTTAATTTTCAATTTTCCATGTCTTAATTTACTTTTAATTGAGCTCAGAGTGTTTAACTACTTTAACCTAGGTTCAACACTGCATTGCACTACACTGTACTGACTGTACTGACTGTACTGCCACACACTCTCACTACTGCAGAGCTTTTCAAAAGCTTGATTATTTTAACCTAGTTTCCAGTGCACCCTACTCCACTCCATAACTTTTCACAAATAAGTATTTCGCAGCTTTCACGACCACCATACACTGTACACTTTCGTAGCTTTCACGACCGTTGTACACTCTCGCTACAAGGTTTTTCAAAGACAAACAATTCGAACACACATATATCCAGACAAAAAAATGGGTGAAAATCTATTCGCAAAAAAGTAAGGGAGGTGAGTTATAACATTTTTTATTTTCAATTTATTCTCAAAAATATTTTTATAAAATATTTTCCTTTCTCATATTTTTTCTAAGATTTCAGTTTGAGGACTCATGAGCGCCAAAAAGATTTCCTTTACAAAATAAATATGATTTCAGTCAATAAAGCTAAATACAGATATATTTTTTCATTTTGAAAAATACTACATTTTTTAAATTCACAATTTAAATTCAATTTTCAATTTTCCATGTCTTAATTTACTTTTAATTGAGCTCAGAGTGTTTAACTACTTTAACCTAGGTTCAACACTGCATTGCACTACACTGTTGACTGTACTAACTGCACTGTCACACACTCTCACTACTGCAGAGCTTTTCAAAAGCTTGATCATTTTAACCTAGTTTCTAGTGCATCCAACTCCACTCCATAACTTTTCACAAACAAATACGTATCTTTCACGACCGCCGTACACTTTCGTAGCGTTTCACGATCGTCGTACACTCTCGCTACAACGTTTTTCGAATACAAACACTCCGAACACACATTTATCCAGAAAAAAAACTGGGTGAAAATCTATTCGGAATATAGTAATGGAGGTGAGTTACAACATTTTTTTTTGAATTTATTCTCAAAAATATTTTTATTAAATATTTTCCTTTCTCATATTTTTTCTAAGATTTCAGTTTGAGGACTCATGAGTTCCAAAACGATTTTCTTTATAAAATATGATTTCAGTTAATAAACCTAAATACTTATATATTTTTTTACAATTTCTAAAATATTTCATTTTTTAAATCCACAATTTAAATTCAATTTTCCATGTCTTAATTTACTTTTAATTAAGCTCAGGGTGTTTAACTACTTTAACCTACTACACTGTATTGAGTGTACTAACTGCACTGCCACACACTCTCACTACTGCAGAGCTTTTCAAAAGCTTGATTATTTTAACTTAGTTTCCAGTGCATCCTACACCACTCCATAACTTTTGACAAATACGTATATTTCACGAGCGCCGTACACTTTCGCAGCTTTCACGATTGCCGTACACTTTCGCTACAAGATTTTCCGAAGACAAAAACTCCGAACACACATTTATCCAGACAAAAAACTGGGTGAAAATCTATTCGGAAGAAAGTAAGAGAGGTGAGTTACAACATTTTTTTTTGAATTTATTCTCAAAAATATTTTTATAAAATATTTTCCTTTCTCATATTTTTTTTCTAAGATTTCATTTTGACGACTTATGAACTCCAAAAAGATTTCGTTTATAAAATATGATTTCAGTTAATAAACCCTAAATACGTATATATTTTTTTTCATTTTTAAAAATATTGCATTTTTTAAATCCACAATTTAAATTCAATTTTCCATGTCTTCATTTACTTTTAATTGAGCTCGGAGTGTTTAACTACTTTAACCTAAGTTGAACACTGCATTGTACTACAATGTACTGATTGTACTAACTGCACTGCCACACACTCTCACTACTGTAGAGCTTTTCAAAAGCTTGATTATTTTAACCTAGTTTCCAGTGCGCCCTACTCCACTTCATAACTTTTCACAAATACGTATCTTTCATGACTGCCGTACACTTTCGCAGCTTTCACGACCACCATACACCGTACACTTTCGTAGCTTTCACGACCGTTGTACACTCTCGCTACAAGGTTTTTCAACGACAAACACTTCGAATACATATTTATCCAGACAAAATACTGGGTGAAAATCTATTCGAAAAAAAGTAAGGGAGGTGAGTTATAACATTTTTTTTTTGAATTTATTCGCAAAAATATTTTTATAAAATATTTTGCTTTCTCATATTTTTTTCTAAGATTTCAGTTTGAAGACTCATGCGCGCCAAAAAGATTTCCTTTATAAAATAAATATGATTTCAGTTAATAAACCTAAATACGTATATATTTTTTCATATTTAAAAATATAACATTTTTTAAATCCACAATTTAAATTTTCAGTTTTCCATGTCTGAATTTACTTTTAATTGAGCTCAGAGTGTTTAACTACTTTAACCTATGTTCAACACTGCATTGCACTACACTGTACTGACTGTACTAACTGCACTGCCACACTCTCTAACTACTGCAGAGCTTTTCAGAAGCTTTATCATTTTAACCTAGTTTCCAGTGCATCCTACTCTACTCCATAACTTTTCACAAATACGTATATTTCACGACCGTCGTACACTTTCGCAGCTTTTACGATCGCCGTACACTCTAGCTACAAGGTTTTCCAAAGACAAACACTCCGAACACACATTTATGCAGACAAAAAATGGGTGAAAATCTATTCGGAACAAAGTAAGGGAGGTGAGTTACAACATTTTTTTTTGAATTTATTCTCAAAAATATTTTTATAAAATATTTTCCTTTCTTCTAAGATTTCAGTTTGAGGACTCATGAACTCCAAAAAGATTTCCTTTATAAATTATGGTTTCAGTTAATAAACCTAAATACGTATATTTTTTTTTTCATTTTTAAAAATATTGCATTTTTTAAATCCACAATTTAAATTCAATTTTCCATATCTTAGTTTACTTTTAATTGAGCTGAGAGTGTTTAACTACTTTAACCTAGGTTCAACACTGCATTGCACTACACTGTACTGACTGTACTAACTGCACTGCCACACACTCTCACTACTGTAGAGATTTTCAAAAGCTTGATTATTTTTACCTAGTTTCCAGTGCACCCTACTCCACTCTCCATAACTTTTCACAAATACTTATCTTTCACAATCGCCGTACACTTTTGCAGCTTTCACGACCACCATACACCGTATACTTTCGTAGCTTTCACGACCGTTGTACACTCTCGCTACAAGGTTTTTCAAAGACAAACACTTCGAACACACATTTATCCAGACAAAAAACTGGGTGAAAATCTATTGGAAAAAAAAGTAAGGGAGGTGAGTTATAACATTTTTTTTTTTAATTTATTCTTAAAAATATTTTTATAAAATATTTTCCTTTCTCATATTTTTTCTAAGATTTCAGTTTGAGGACTCATTAGCGTCAAAAAGATTTCCTTTATAAATTTTGATTTCGGTTAATAAACCTAAATACGTATACACTGTACTGCACTGTATAATTTTTCAAAAACTTTATTACTTTAACCTAATTTTGCACGTCGTCATTTACTCCCTCTACTGTAGAACTTTTCAAAAGCTCGAGTATTTTAACCTAGCTTCCACAACTCCGTACTCCAGTGCAGAAATTTTCATAAACGATTATTTTAACATATATTTCACGACTGTCGTACACAAAAACCTTTCACCTACATTACACAGTCACAATTTCAATGTAGAGCCTTTTAAGTCACTATAGGTAGATAGATAAAAAAATCATAAAACTAGACAAAATTTAATAAACCTAAATACGTATCCACGCACGCAACCTACGTTCAACTACTTTAACCTAGTTTCTGTTGAAGATGGTTGCTGCCCCTTCAAGATTGTGTTTGATGAAGACTTCTATGTACATTACATTTGTATTTTGCTTTACTTTAAGTGTGTCTTAGGTAGTGCTTAGAGGTTGTCTAAGAGTGGGCTTTTTGCTGAGTAACTCACCTCATAACCACTGGCCATGTGATAAGAACAAGCATAAGTTTTCTTAAACTGTTTTTC
>Ga0123342_1009896_pt1 | contig 11163 bp, 3 predicted proteins | sample Turbeawhitnodule_FD_89960 | JGI IMG/M metagenome (GOLD analysis project Ga0123342, IMG submission 89960) | Root nodule microbial communities of legume samples collected from Mexico - Turtle bean Mexico white nodule | ecosystem: Host-associated > Plants > Roots > Nodule | place: Mexico: Nepantla... | reverse complement strand
GCCTGTTGCAAAGTTTTTTGGTTAGGTGTTGGATAGTGTGTCCCCTTTGGTGAACTATTTTCTGCTTACAATTCCTTCTTGTATGTTTGGGTATGTCTGGATTGGTTCTTGGTTACAGTACTTCTATCTGCTAGCAACGATATTTTAGGTGATGAGTGTACATCCTATTTTGAGGGTATGGTCTCTTTGGTGGGTTGTTGTAACAGTATTTGCTGGGTCTTAATATCTTGTAATGGTGTATTATATAGGCTTGTAGTGTAATGTTTCGTTGGGTCCTTAGTCGGTAGGGCGCTAGAAAACCTGGTTTGGTTGTTATGTATAAGAGTTGGAACACCCCTGAAGTGTCTCATTTTATTTTATTTATTCTTTGCTGATAAAAAAAAGGTTATAACACTTGAAAGACTGCATAAGATTAATTTAGGAGTGGGCTTAAAGAGGTAATCACACATACATATAGGATAAGTTTTTTAGTTTTTATATTTGTCACTTTGTATAGTTTCTTTTTAGGCAATTTTTTTCTTCACCTTATAAACTAACTTAGATCCGATCCTTTTTATTTCCAAAATTATTTTTTATTTTAGATTTTAAAATCCAAAATTTAAAAACTATATTCTAAAACAATAATTCTGAAATAATTTTTTATGTTTCGGAAATAAATTCTGAATAGAATTCAAAAATCAAAATCTCATTTTTAAAAAAAACTTAAAAAAAAAATATATATACAAAATTTAGAAATATGTTCCAATTTAAGAAAATATTTTTTGAAATTGAGAAAATTATTTTAAAAATCCAAATTCAGAAATTTATTTTAGAAAAGAGGTTCTAAAAGTATTTTTTATTTCAATCTTTCTTTTTATTTAAGGGTAAGTTATTTTATATAATGCATGTTCAAATTTGACCAGGTAAGAAGTAATTGCCTTCTTTTTATATTTGTTAGTAATTAGGTTTTTTAAGCAGATTTATTGAGAATTATAATATAGTGACTTTCTACGGTGTATATGTGGTTTTAATGGGTTTCAAGAACTCGTGCACAACACAAGATTTTATTCAAATATAAATTTATTGTACACACATTTGCTTTAAAACGAATTGACTTAAAATTGAATCGAAATATTAAAGTCATCTATTCATATTTCAAGCATCCAAAGAAGTTTTTCATTATTTTTTTTATTTAAAAAATCTTTTTTTTTAAATAATCTAATCGGCGTAGTCTTAAATCCAACCCTTAGTTCAATACAATTTATATTGAAGTTAGGAACTTGATAGATATTTTAATAATTTTTTTTGAAAAATGACTAGAAACCAACAATCCTTCAATCAAGGTGGATCAAATAATCATTGTTTTATTCTCACTTGATTAAATTACAGGTTTTAAAAATTAAGAATAAGTATAGTTTATATATATTATTTTTATTAACATTGAGTTTTGTTATATTTCTTTCATAGTTTTATTGTATTTTTTTTAATAATATTTTTTCGTATTATAATAAATAATTTTTATTATTTAAGATATCAACATAACTGAAATGTTAAGTTACATAATAATGCTGTGATAAAAGCTTTATAATAAAAATAAAAATATTTCAAACTGTTACTATTAGTTTTTTTTTCCCAATAAAACATTGTAGATATTATTTTTCATGCGATACAACAAAAATCATAGGTATGGTTGTCTTTACAGGAATGCTTCTTTTTGTACCTCAATCACTTCTTCGACCATTCCATTCTAAATTTGATTTTATTATTATACCATTAAGTAAATAATATTAAAATATCAAAATTTAAACCTATTTTTTTACTTTACCTACTTTCTTGTGCAATTTTCACTTTCTGAACCCTTGTGTCTCTCATTTTCAACCGTCACACACCTCCAAGCATTCACCACCAGAGACCTTTTCATTTCGATGCAGCTTCATTGGCAAAACACTCCTCTTCATTCTTCAGTTCAGATTTTGTTATTATAAAAGTTAGTAGTTTAATTTTAACTGTGTTTGTCGGAATGTTTTTGGAACATATTTGAACCGATTATGTAAGTGCCTAGATTTGTTTTTTTAATAAAGTTTTGAATTAATTACGTAATTCAGTAATTTTCTTTTTTAATTAGGTTTAAATTATGTAATTTTGAAGTTTTCTTTTTAAATTAGATTTTGGATTATATAATTTAAAAATTATTATTTTTAATTAAGTTTTAGAGATTATTTAATCTAAAAGTTAATTTTTTTATACATAATTAGGTTATGGAATAAGTAATTCCTAAGTTATTATATATTTGTTCAAATTACATAATCTGAAATATGTTTATTTAAATTTTAAAGTTGTGGATTATGAAATTTGAAAGTTATTTTTTATACACTTCCAGATTACATAATTTATAAGTTATTTTATATTTGATATGAATTACGTAATCTGAAATATGTTTATTTTGGATTTCAAGGTTGCAAATTATGTAATCTGAAACAATTGATGTTTGTAAATAATATACCGAATTACGTAATATGAAAACACTTTATTTTATATTGTGGATTATGTAGTCCGATAAGTAATGCTTGCATCGAGTTCAATGTTTCTGATTATGTTATCCCTTATCTTATTTGTAAATAGTTGAAATTGGCATGGTGTTATGGACATATATGACTAAAACAAGAGATGTTGAATCTTAGGGTCATGGGCCAGCGACATTAGTCCGTAGAAGATACCAGAGTGGTGTTGAGGAAATGATTGATGTTGATGATCATATTGATGATGAGCTACAACAAGGATTGCTTTCCATTTGTTGTGTTAGATCTAATAATGATAATAACAAAACCAAGTCCATAACCAACCCTACAGACCCATTCAAGTAAGTCTTCTTGCAAAGGAAATACCTACAAAGCTATTCTAACAATATTACAAAATCACTTCTTCAAATTTTAATGCACTAAAAATAAATCAAATGAAATGTTATTCACCTCATTTGTTGTAAACTAGGTATCATAGTCCCCTTCAACCAATTCATGTACAAAATTCATCAAGTCTTCCATACTACACAACATTTCTACTTCATCGGATTTTTTTGTAAACAATCAAACCTTCACGTCCATACTTTCACCTTCATTAATAAAACACAAATTTCCATTTTATTATAATGTTCATTCAAATTTACACAATTATGCAAATTAAAAACAACATTTAATTTCCCTTCTGGATTGGGTAATCCGTAACTCATTTATAACTCAAAAATAACTTCTAGATTGGGTAATCCATAAGTCATTTATAACTAAAAAATAGCTTCCAGATTGAGTAATCCATAACTTATTTGATAACTAAAAAATACCTTCCGGATTGGGTAATACATAAATCATGTTTTAACTTATAAAATGACTTTTGTATTAGGTAATCCATAAGTCATTTTATAACTTAAAATATTACTATTGGATTACACATTCCGGAAACATGATTTTTGGTTCATTTTCGGATCTGGTATATGTACGGATTTCGTAATCCAGAAGTTTTAAACTTAGTGCTTGTGTTCCAAATTATGTAACACAAAACTTAGTTCTAGATCCGAATTAACTTTTCAGATTATCTAATACGAAACACAATAGTGTCTTTCAAATTGAATAATTTGGAATGCTCTTCCGAATCCAGAATTAAGTTTCATGTTACATAATCCAAAACATGATTATTTAACATTGAAACTTACGAATTATATAGTATGTTGATCTAACGGATTATCCAATCTAAAACATAAAAGATTAAGGGCATGCGTTCAAGAGAGCCAAAAAAATCAATCGAGAATGACACCACCACGAACGAATCGCTGCCAACCACCGTCAACACCACAACCACAACCACCACCACAACAACAACCACCGCCACCACCATCATAACAACCATCGCAACCACCACCACTTTCAACCCACACACCTTCTTCACTCAGCAAAAAATGATAAAACATTGCCTTTTTACTGAAGGGTAATTTAAGAATTATAAATTTTATGGGGGGTGGCTGAAGAAGTGATAGATGTGCATGAAGAAGCAGTCCTTTACCAGATCCTCTATATATCCACTAAGCTTGGGCTTTGGTGTCTTTGTATAGCTAGCATAAATTAATTTAAGGTTGTTTCTTCTTGAACCTCCACACATTCTTGTTGCTCCACCATACCAAATGTGAAAGTATCCATTTGTTCTTAAGTAAAAAAATTAATTAACCTTTATAATCTCCCACACCTTTTTAACATTCTTTCTTCTTCCATTTTATCTCACCCCAACACCCTAAGGACCTCCACTCTTTTCTTACATTAGTTTGTCACTGATTTGAGTGTCCTTCATTTTTTTTCATTTTTTTAAAACATTATGAATTACATAATTCAGAAGATATGTTTTAGATTTGGAAGTGTTCTCCGGATTTATAGAATCCAAACGCAATTTAAAAACAAATATTCAGGATTATATAATCTGGAAGCTAATCTCAGATCCAGAAATAACTTTCGGATTATGTAATCCGAAATATATTTTTGAAAAAAATGGTATTCCGAATTACATAATATGGAAGTCTTTTTTATTTATTTGAGATTAGCTTATCAATTATGTAATCTGGATATATTTCGGATTACATAATTCAGAAGCTAATCTCATATCTAGACAAGACTTTCGGATCATGTAACCCGAAAGCTAATCCTGAATTTGGAAAAGGCTTCTGGATTACATAATTTGGAAGCTAATCCCTGATTTGAAAAAATACTTATAGATTATGTAATCCGGAATATAAACTACACCACACCATAAATTTCATATATTTTAACTTTTTTACATAAGAGTTTTTTGGAATACAAAAACTTATGGGGGTGACACAAGAATATATGGAGGTGTAGGAAGAAGCGACCTTAATTTAATTAAAGAAGCTCAATCTTAACTTTATAAATACCTATGACTTGTTCGAAATCTACTAGAGACAACTCTCCAATTTATAATATTATGGTCTTTCATATATTTCTTCATGAAAACAGGAAAAATAATTTGATTACTATTTGAATTTAGCAAACACATGAGGAAATCAAATTCTCTTCTTTTTCATAAATCTTTTGTAAAATATTTTTCAATAATTTTTATAGAAAAAAGTTTATGTGATAGGAATATCTTTTGTTTCCATTTATTGACAAGCACATCTTAATAGAGTTCAATGAAGTGTTAGAAAACATGGAAGTGTTTAGAACCACATGTCAGGAGTTGAATATCATTTTATGCTTTATAAAAGTAAATTATAATTCATGAGAAGTTGAGTTCATAGTTCCAATCATAAAATAACATATATAAGTCAAGAACTAGTAGAATAACAACAACTTAAGAATACAAAAGAATCTACATAATTAAATTAAAAATACAATTAGGCATGAGATATAACAAAATAAACCAAACTATAACATTCATGAAAGAAGCAACACACTCATGCACATACACACATACATAATTTTTTTAAAATAAAATAAGAGAAAATTTAAATTTTGAAATCGAAACACTATTGATATGAATCCAAATAGAAATGACAATAAAATTGAGAATTTAGGGTTACGGAACGGAATAAATTCAAAACAGTAACAATAGAAACCTGGATAAAGGAAGGTGCCACAAACAAAGTTTGATAAGCCTAAGGATGATCGTCACAAGAATTGGTGGATTCTTGATAAGATCGCAAGATGCAGAGAAAAATCCTAGCAGAGAAACACTCTCTAAAATTGTTAAAATATTTGTCCCCCTATTCTGAGTTCCAACAGTGTATAAATTACAAATTTAGCTAGAGGTCTTTTCTTGTTTGTAAAACAATAAGACGATACTACAATCCTTATATTTCAAGAATGATCATTTGTCCCAATGGTTAGTTTGATACTCTGTACTTGGTCCTGAGTTCAAATCTTAACTCCAAATAAAATAATAATATTATTTTATTTTAATATTCCAATCTTGTTGTGCGTGTAATCAGCTTGTACATGTTTTTCCAGCTCTTATTTTTTATTTCCTTACTCAAATAAAATTACTCTTATACAGATGATGAAAAGAAGTACATTTTACTCAAATAAACTTTACTTGGATAGACAATAAGTATACTTTGTCTCACATACACAAGCCTTAAGCACTTCAAAGTAAATGTCAAACTTTAGTAAACTCTTATTTTATGTTTGTAGGAATTACAAGCTTCTTCAGTCCTTCAAGAAGATCTCATAGTGTCCTATCAATATCAAAGATTTATTAAAGAACATGTTGAAAGTTGATTCATACAAATAACTTCTCCGAAGAAGGCAAGATGTTAGCATTGCAAAGTCAACTAACTGTGTTAGAATTTGTGTTTTTCTCAAAGGTGGAAAGGAGCCACCTACCCAAGCTTGTAAAGCTCTGTCATGCTCTAGAGGTATTTGCAAAGAAGCCACACATTCAATACTAAGTTAAGAGCACTTAAAGCATCTTAAAGCCTTAAAGCATGCTCAAATGCAAGAAGAAGTAGTAAAAAAAAAAAAAACCCTCACAACAACTACAAAAGATGTGCAACGACTCTTTTCTTCCAAGCTATATATATCAAAGATCTCGTTGAAGAAAAAAGGGGACAACAACGAAACTCTTAATTCAAGAACGTGCACAAAATCTTAAGCTAACTAAGCCTTGTAGTTGTGAGAAAGAATATTGTTGTGTTCATTAAAAAACTAGTAGAATGCATAAACCTTGTATACATCGTAAGAAAACCTTATTGATATTTTAGATCACTTCTTAAACAAACCTTGTCTTAGCTAGGAGTGGTTGTGTGTTAAAGAATACTTGGTGGGTTAGTCAGAAGTGGTTACGTTCCAAAACAATACTCAGGTTGTTAGCCAAGAGTGACTAAGTGTTTAATGAAAACTTGATGGGTTATCCAGGAGTGGATATGTTGTGAAACAATACTCAACATGTTAGCTAAAAGTGACTATATTTTGAAACAATACTCAAAGGGTTAGCCAAAAGTGACTATGTTACAAAACAATACTCAACGAGTTAGCCTGAAGTGGCTACGATTCAAAAGAATATTCATGTTGTATCTTGCAGTGTTAGTTTGCATAGTGAAACTCAATCAATTGATTGAAATTTAGACATAGTCTACGTTATCAAGTGAACCAGTATAAAAACCTGAGAATGTATTCTTCTTTCGTTATCTTGTTAAAATTTCCTATCATTACATTTGTGTTAACTTAAGAAAGAGATTTTCAAAACTAAATTTTTGAAGGACTTTGAAATATCGTCTGTCAAGTTATAAACTATCATCTGTCCGTGTATCATCAAATAATAATTCTAAAAATATTTGAAAATTTTTAAAACATAATTCAATTCTCCCTTCTTATATATTTTGGAGTGAGTTGCATAGGAACATTAAGTCAATGGAAAGTTAGTTATGCATTTTCTAAGATTCAATCATGCATTATCACTATATGTTTAAATTTTGAAATTAATAATTAAGGAAAGATAAATCAATTTCACACATCACTTGCAGATTAACACACTTTTGAAGACTAATTTATCCCTTTTAATAATCTTATTTTTACCATTTTTTTATGATAGCCATTTTCAACTAAAATTTGAAAAGTTAATATAACCAAAGGGAAATGTCTTGGATGATTACCTGAAACCCCATTTGGACAGCATGTCATTGCTTGCAGTAATCAAAGATCAAGGGAAAAAAGAGAAACTTCGATGCACCCTTGTATCCATTATCCTTCTAATATTAATATAAACAGGGAATAAGTCAAACATTTTGGCCATTTTCCCATTTGGTGTTGGTCTTGGAGGAGAAATTGGAGCTTCTTTGGAAAGACAATGTTGATTATGATTTAAAATATTGATTTTTGTGTTGTTAAGGAAACATTAGATAATTCATAGTGTTTATTCAGTGGTCACTTAGCAAGATTTAAAATTATAGCACATATGGTAATGAAGTCTTTGTTATAACACATGCTAGTTGATTTATTGTTTGTTCCGCCTGGGAAATTTCCGTCAATGATGGTTGTAATGTGAGATCATTTTTATAGTTTGTGACGCCTTTAGAACCTTTGGCATCTTTTTAGGACTTTCTAAAACTCTTGTACTATTCTTAATTCATCCTTCCTTTTTATTTGTTGAATTTCTCTACATTTATCTTATTTCACCTCTTTAAAATTCAAAATATTACTTTTTGTCTTTTATAAAATGTGATAAAAATATATATGGTAAGAAAACATAATATTAGAACCGTGAAATCTTATCAGAATTTTCAAAAGTGATTCAATATACATCTTTTAATTTGAAGGTGAAAATTATTTTCTAACCAACATGGAGAAATAATTGGAAAATTCGTTTTATAGTATTTACATGCTTTAACTGCAGGTTTTATCACTTTGACACCTTCAATTTTTATTTATGTAAACCTGTAATAATATCCCATTCTTAATTTATTGGTGAGCTATCTTTATTAATGAAGTTCTAAAATCATTATACATTTAGAAATTTGTAATTTGAAAAAAATAAAAAATAAAATTTAAATAGATAAATAAAATTATTTTTTCATAATGTTAAAATAAATTGTAGTACTATTATAATGAATTATCACAAGTGTTAAAAGTTGTAACATACATGTTCTCGCTGGTTCACATAGTCGTCAGTTGACTCTGGAACAGGTTGTGACTCTGTCTGTCTCTGCTGGAATTTGCTTTTTCCATGTGATGTTGAAACACGACTCCGTTTGAAACAGAGGAGGCCCTACCTACTAATTGCACTCCGACAATCAAGTTAGTACTGGGCTAAGAAGTAATGAGTAAGTAAACAAAGTAGTTTCAGTCTTAGAAACAATGTACCTTTACCAGGGATCTCAAGTCCCTTTTATAGATTACTTTTAGGTTACCTCTTGTAACAACCTTCTCCCACGAGAACCTTATCTCCAAGCATGTTTGATTAGTGCTGCAACTGCACAAAATCTTATCTCCTTGGAGTGCATAAAACCTTAACAAATTAATCACTAGGGTACCAACTCATGTACCAACATCATGGGTCCAATCTGTCCCATGGAGGCATACAAGCCTCCACGTACCATGCATGCAACCTATTCTCCTCAACCCTAGCACTCTTAGGCTTAGGCTCTATAGAGAATGTTTTACTTGTGTTAGACACCACATGTACTAAATGTACCCCTATGTTCACAAATACTCTTCATTAGTAGCCTTATGCTCACATATAAAAGATTACTTCAACTATGCCATACTGACCAAACGTGGCCCATTTTACTGGCCCAACAGCCGAGCTGACCTGCCTATACCATGCACCAAGATCCGACCCTCTAGCACTAAGTCCCGAGCACTCTGTCCAGTACACAGGCCATCCAATCTCGAGCTGAGCTTGCTTTAGCGAAGAGACTATTGAGTGCTCTGGTGGCTAACACGGCAGTTTCTTAGGAGGTAGGTGATAACCCAGTAAACCTCAACTAGCTTAGGCCAATGTATGCCTTAATTAACTGATGGTAATATAACTGACAACCTTATCAACGTAATGCATTGATTAAGCATGGTAAATCATAGTGCTCTCGGCAGAGCTATATTATGGACAATTTGTACCTTCTGGCCATAAAGAACGTTTCACTTGCTCGAGCACTAAATAGCTACGTGAGCAGGGAATTAATTTGGTCATGGAGGACTTTGTGCACTTGGAAAGTTTAACCGCTTTCCTCACATATCCTTCCCCGAGATCAGGGGTGATCTGAGCATCTGACTCGAGGCTAATCTCTACACCAAGTCTGCCCTTAAATGGCATTTGGCAACTTAGAGTATCTGACTTGAGTGTTGGCTTACACACTAAGTCTACTCTTAACACCTTTGTGGTGCAACTCTACCCCCCACAGGGTTATCTTGATTCTTTTCCACAAAGTGCCCGAGCTCAGATGGTTTCACCAACACCGAGGTGGGTTGCTCTCTATATCTTTAGTTGCACGCTTCTTAGTTACCGTTAATTGCAGTTTAGTACCTCCTGGACTCAGAATCTTATTGAGACATGTTATCTTTACTAGCTTAAGCAAAACAATCTTAGTCATGGCTAGCTACAATTCTGGGCACCCGAGCTCAGAGTCTTACTGAGCCTAGGTCGTTCCATCTGAATCACCATATACCTCGACACTCCTATGCTTGGAATCTTACCAGGGAAATGTCGTCTTTCTTGGGATAAGCCACATATACACTTCTTTCATATCTTTTTCCTTTAGGACATCTGACCTGGGTGTCAATTCACACGTCATGTCTATCATATTAATGTCTTTTGCTTGGAGTTTCTGACTTGGGTGCTAGCTTACAATGCCAAGTCTCCTTTTCAACATCTAGGTAGGTTGACTTACCTGCCCTCGGATAAACAATCTTAAATTTACTTGGAGTTATGGCAAATAGAACTTCAGAACACCTGAACTCAGAATCTTACTGAAACAAAGGTCGTCTTGCCTTATAGCACAAACTCAAGGCACCTGAACTCATAATCTTTTACCAAGTCAGGTCGTCTTCCCCGACTTAAGCAAACGATGGCGAGTTGCGATTCACGGTACCCGAGTTCTTTGAGCAAGAGGTATTCACACCTGAATCACTATGAACCTTTCTGCTCCCTAAATGGAGATTTCACTGTGCCAATACAATGGTGAGCGGCGATCAGGGTTACCTGAGCTCTTTGAGCAAGAGGTATTCACGCCTGAATCACTATGAACCTTTCTGCTCCCTAAAGGGAGATTTCACTGTGGTTCGCTATGAACCTTACTGCTCCCCAAAGAGAGATTTCGTTGTGGTTCGCTATGAACCTTTTTGCTCCCTAAAGAGAGATTTCACTGTGGTTCGCTATGAACCTTACTGCTCCCTAAAGGAGGATATTACTTTTCCCAGCTCGAGCCAAACGTTGGCGAGTTATGATTTAGGGGTACCGGAGCTCAGAGTCTTACTGAGCGAAAGGTCCTCTCGCCTGAATCGCTACGGATCATAATGCTCTCACTCTTGGAATCTTACCAAGGGGAGATTTTACTTTCCCAGCTTGAGCCAAACGTTGGCGAGCTATGATTCAGGGGTACCCAAGCTCAGAGTCTTACTGAGCGAAAGGTCCACTCGCCTGAATCGCTACGGATCTTAATGCTCCCACTCTTGGAATCTTACCAAGGGGAGATTTTACTTT
>Ga0123342_1009895_pt1 | contig 11164 bp, 3 predicted proteins | sample Turbeawhitnodule_FD_89960 | JGI IMG/M metagenome (GOLD analysis project Ga0123342, IMG submission 89960) | Root nodule microbial communities of legume samples collected from Mexico - Turtle bean Mexico white nodule | ecosystem: Host-associated > Plants > Roots > Nodule | place: Mexico: Nepantla... | reverse complement strand
GTTCTAGAGCTTACTGTGAGAGAGAACATTGCACGGTTCCTTGAGATTTCTTGAGTGTTCTTGCTCTTAGTATTTGGTGGTGCTGTCGCTGACTTGGGCGTTGGAGTGCGATCGGCCGCAGCGGCGCCGCTCTGTTCTTTTGCAGGTTCTTGAGGTGGATCTCGAAGAAGAAGGGAAGCTTGAAGCGGTGCACACGTCAATCCTTTGACGAGGCAGTTTCCAGCGTTCTGGTCAACAGGCAGGATCAGGCAACGTATGAAGATGAAAGAAAAGAATAGCACGAAAGAGGAAGAAAGTGAAGAACAGAGTTAAATGTGAAAGAGGAACGATCCCCCAATTTGTTATGCCCTAATTTCACATACGGTTGTATGGTGGGGCAACTTCATTGCCAGTTGTTCAACCATCATTTTTCATTAGCTAAATGATTTCTCATGCCACGTGTCTTGCGAGCCAAAGACAATGATAATAATAAGAAATGTTCAAGAATGAAGATGTATCACGTGAAATGAAATGTGATTGCAGTTACTAGTAACTGTAAAACGTAAGGATTATGAGAGAGGTATGTGTAAGACCGTGTGTGCACAAATGGGCAGGTTTCGTTCCCTTTTCACATTTTAGTTTTGGAAATTTTTTTCGTAAAAAAAACAACAGTTTCTAAAAAGAATCGTCATATATGGACAAATCTATAATAATAATATTCATAACAGTAACTATACTAATATTAATAATAATAATAATAATTTTAATTTTAATATTAATACTAATTTTAATAATAATAATAATAATGTTAAGATTAATAATATTAATGATAATTACAATAATATTCTTCAAACTTAGTAAGTGTTATTTATCTATCTTATATTCTTACAATCTTAATTTAGAGTAGTCAAATATGTTGTTGAATAAAATAAATATATATCGTAAATATACTTTTGAATTGGATTTTCTTGACAGTATTGTTATAATTTTATTCAAAATGCTTTTTTGTATGCTTAAATAGATTGTGATTAGCTTTAGTATGAATGATTTCATTTATTGAAGTATTGGCCAATTAGACTTTAGTATAGTTGAGGTTAATGTGTTGGTGATTCACAAAAATGGTTTAGGATGTCGTGACCCGATGTAAGTTTTTGCATAGTGATCAAGGAGGATGCTGAATAATGTAACTTAGTTTGTTTATCACTTGTGAAATTTATTTATCACATGAAAAATGAAATCAATTTAAACATTTTGAACAATGTAACAATGATAACATAGACACACTCACTAATAAAATTGTCCAACCTAAAACATAAATTATAAATATTGTACACAACTACAGGTTCGACTGGTCCACTGTGATATTAGAGAAATTCACCTTGGTGTCACTTCACACAAACCTCATACACCACCCCACCAAACAACAATGGTAAGCTCAAAATTTTGGGAATTTGTTTAGTGTGCAGAAAGTTGCTAGCAAGTTACCACTTATTCCTACGCAAGTCACCACTTATTCCTACACAAGTTATCACTTATTGTGACTAACTACATTGATACTGAGATTTGAGAACTTTTCCTCGATGTCCTCCATTGAGGTCATTTTACACACACCTCATGCACCACCCCACCAAAAACAACACAAAGCTCAAAATTTCTAAAATTATTTTACTGTGCAGGAACTTGGTAGCAAGTCACCATTTATTCCTACATAAGTCACCACCTAGTGTATCTGTCCCTAACTACATTGACACTAAGATTAAAAAACTTGACCTTAGTGTCTTGTACTGAGGTCACTTTACAAACACTTCATAAAACACCCCACCCAAAAACAACAATAAGCTCAGATTTTCAAAATTTTGATCAATGTGCAGAAAATTGGTAGCAGGTCACCACTTATTCTTACACAGATCTCCACTTGCTATGACTAATTACATTCACATCGAGATTAGAGAACTTGATCTTGGTGTCCTCCACTAAGGTCACTTTACACACACCTCATGCACCACCCCACCCAAGAACAAAACAAAGTTTAAAATATCCAAAATTACATCACTGTGCAGAAAAATGGTAGCAGTCACCATTTATTGTTACACGGGTCATCACTTATATTGACTAACTACATTGAAACTGAGATTAAGGAACTTGACATTCGTGTCCTCCACTGAGGTAACTTTACACACATGTTATGCATTGCCCATGAACAAAACAAAGTTTAAAATTTCTAAAATTATTTAACTGTACAAAAACTTAGTAGTAGGTTAACACTTATGCCTACACAGGTCACCACTTAATGTGATTGTGACTAACTACATTAACAATGCATTAGAGAACTTAACCATCATGTCCTCCACTGGGGTGACTTTACACACATCTCATGCATTACATTGTCCCACCAAAAAACAAAACAAAGCTCAAACTTTCTAAAATTACTTTGTTGTGCAAAAAGTTGGTAATTGTTCACCACTTATTCATACATAGGTCACCCCTTACTTTGAATAATTAACACTGGATTAGATAATTGTACCTTGGTGTCTTCCATTGAGGTCACTTTAAACACACCTCAAAAGGCATAGGTTTAAAATTGACACCTAAAGAGTATTCACATGGCAAAACATGACTAGGTGTGCTTCATGTGACTAATGACCGACCTAGGTTAAATTAAGGGTCCTAATGAAACCTTAATTTAATCTAAGTTGTTTTTTAGGTGCCTAATTCAACCCTAATTACAATTAAAAAAATTACAACTATTTTTCCTACTCTACTTTTTGCAAGAAAAATAAATTCTACTCTAGAAAACTACACTAGGTTATGGCATTTTTTAACATGTATAGAAGGGTGTCTTTGCCATCAGGAGCAGAATCTCAGTCTTCTTGTATCTTCCTTGCCATTGACCTAGTGGTTATCCTGAGCTTGGTCTTCTTCCATCACCTCATGCACCACCTCACACAAGAACAACACAAAGCTTAAAATTTTTAAAATTACTTAAATGTGTAGAAACTTGGTAGTAGGTCACCAATTATTCCTACACATGTCACCACTTATTCTTACACATGTGATACAAACCAAGACAACAAGAAGATGACCAAGGATGTACACTATGCAAGGTCGTCTCAACATTCAAGTGAAAACCTCACCAGAGGAGAAATGGACAAAGACCAGAGAATCTCAAGTTCTTCCTCCTGGTCTTCTTAAGAATAAAACAAGTTGTAAATAATTTGGGCTCACTTTGGAGGTCCAAATAGCAAATATAGGCTAGAATAAGGTGCCTTTAGCATAATAGGGGTGTAGTTATCATTTTAGCTTGTTCCTAGCCCTTTTGGAAGGCATTTTGACCTAGTTTCTAGAAGGACAAGTCTAGGATGCGGTTTTGACTTAGTCAAACCCTAAGTCTGCCCTTTTTTTCCCTTTTCTCATCCTACCCCTTTAGTTTGTTCTCAAAGGCTCCTTCACCTATAAATAGGAGGCCTACCTAGTGTATTTTTCATGTTGAAATTTTTAGAAGAAGAGAAACTCTGCATATTTTGTGTGAGCTTGTTAGCTTAGGTCTTATCTTGTGAGAGTGTGAGTTCTTCAAGTGGCGGCCAACTTTCACTTATCTTGTAGGACCTCCATACTCCAAGTGGAATGTTTCTTCCATTGCCATCTCCATAAGTTTCCTCTCCTTCATCTTGTTTCCAATTCCATCTATGTTTTCCTTTCCTAGAGTTTATGTAATTGTTATTCTCTTGTATTCCATTCGGTTATATGCTCTTTAATTTGTTTCCTTTCAAGTTATTCCATTTCCGCGTCATCATCATGCTCACCATATCATGTGTTTTCCTTTTGCCTTTGTGAAGTGAACATTCACACTTACTTAACCACTTGGTTAAGTTCGTATCAAGTGGGAATCTTCCTTAGGTTTCACCATTAAAAGTGCTAAAATCTCAATCTAAGTAAAGTGTCACCTCTTAAAATGAACAATCCTAAAATCAACACACATCAACATGTCACCATTTAATATGACTTTCTCTAACTACATTAATACTCATATTAGAGAACTTGACATTTTTGTCCTTCACTAGGGTTACTTTACACATACCTTATGCACTGCACCACCCTACACAAGAAAAACACAAATCTCAAAATTTTTAAAATTAATTAACTGTGCAAAAAGTTGGTGGTAGGGGTCACCACTTATTCCGACACAAGTCACCACTTACTCTGATTAACTATTAACATTGAGATTAGATAATTGTACTTTGGTCTCCTCCATTGAGGTCACGTTACGCACACCTCATGCACCACTCTTCCTAAGAACAACACAAAGCTCACATGTTAACATAAGTGGTAGCCTTTGTATAGGGTTTTACACTCATATATGGTTGGTTAAATTTGCTTGGAGTAATTGACTATGTATCACTTATATTTAGCTAAGAGAGGTTTGTGGTGGTGCTAAAAATGACAATCGTGTAAAAGGGTTGTTAAATACAAATGAATGCACTCAAACCCTTTTGAATAAATGATTTTAAAATTTGTAATCCATATCATCATTTTGTTCTTTTTTTGAATACTTCTTTTATTTTTGTAAATTTTGTGATTCTTTTGATGATAGTATTTTGTTATATTACATGTACTCAATGTATATTATTATGAGTATGTACTTTATTAATTAGGTTACGAGGTCAAACTTTGTAAATTTCTTGTAATTATTTAAGAAAAACTTCTAAAGAATGCTATTAACATTCTAACAAGAAAGAAATAAGGATATAAACAATAAAAAATACAATTAAGTTTTACTATATTAATAATATATAACTATTTCACAAGTTTATACCTATACGAATTTTTTTATGTTTAAAAATTATGAATCTCATAAATTATAAATAAATAAATAAATAAATTTTTTATATTGATAATAACATATGACTTTTATTATTCAAATTTTATTTTATTTTGAGAAAAAATAGATTTTCATATCTTTATATAAATATTTTTTTTTGGAATCATAATAAATTTATTTGAAATCGTTAGTTTATAGAAATCTTACACAAATATGAGATTTTTTTGAGTTTGGATTTTTTTTATCAAAGATTTGTCTTGTTTAAATTGAATATGATTTTAATATTTTAAAAAATTAATTACTTAACAATTAATAATATCAAAATTTTAATTATATTTTTTTTATTTTTTAAATTTAAATATGATATATTTTATTATATTTTTATATTATTAAAAGTAATTATTGAAATGATATTTTTAAAATGTGAAAGAAAAAGTTTTAACTTAACATTTATATCTTTGATCACATTAATGTTTTGTTTCACCATGGTTTTCAATTTTATCTGCATTCATCACTTGATAAAACTGTCATGCCATTAACTATCTCTCTCCTAGTCATTGATTGTAATCTTGTAATCTAGTGCTAGAGTAATTTTTTTATTCTAAAAATTAACTTTTCATTACACACAGTTACTTCTCCGTCCAAAATCTAAATAAACTACAAAATGGAAATAGTTCAAGCTATTTTAAAATCCAAACTGTTCTAATTTTAACAAAATGATAATGTCGATGGAGGAATTCAGTGATTCTGTTTTCGATTAAACAGTTTTTTCTCCTGAGACTACAATAAATATGTGAAAACGTGTTTATCTTTTCAATATCAAATCATGATTTTGTTCCAAGCCTATAATAATGCAATTTCCGTCCTTGTGTTTATAATATGATCCATCAAACAAATTTTTTTTTTCCAATTTAAAAAAACTAAAAACAGTTTCTAAAATGAGGAATCAATGCACCTAAAAATCAATAAATATTATTATGATTTAAAGTTTATTAAGTAATAAAAATGATGTTATCTTCTCTATAATCGGATCTCAAAACGGACACACTCTCATATCATATCAACTGACTACACCCGAATATTCTCCAAATACTTCTTAAGAGTCTCCGACTATTTTTTAAGAGCTTCCGCGTACATTTTAAGAACTTCTAGTTCAGTTTTAAAAGTCTTAATCTCATTTATTTTTATGTCACGTTCAGATTTCAGTTTTTTTATTTTGGAATTCAATGTCCCAATTTCTTCAATCTGTTCCTGTTGTTTCTTAATATCTTCCACGATCTTCTTTAATAAAGGGAGTTCTGTTATGTAATGGAGCAATCTATCCATCCTCATATAGAGGAAAGTAAAAATCCTGCACATTTTATATGCGAAATCAATACAAACTCTAAATATACCAAGTACTTAAATATACCAAACAATAACATAGGAGAAAATCTAAATATGAGGAATCTTGAAATAGTAGTTCATAAAAAGACAAAAATATGACTATAAATCCAAGATTTGAAGCAAGTGGTGCACACGAGGCAATTAACATATAAGATCTAATAAATTGAACATTAAACCTGTTGGAGGTGTAGTTAGAATAAAATTAAACAATATACTATTAAAATTTAATAGTTTTAAATTACATAATATTATTCTTTCTCGCTATTCAAAATAATTTTGTCCATCAGTTAATCAAGTACTTATTACACAGGTTGTGTTTATTACCATCAGTGTTGATGTGTTAGGAAGAGACTCTGGTTGATGTTTGAAACACTTAAGAAAAGGAAACAAAACAATGTCAATCAAGCTATATTAACATAATCAAATATCAAATAACATTGAATAATCAATATATAAACGTAAATCTATATTATACGTATGGACAAAGTTGAGTACTTTTTAAATATAAAAACTAAAAATAGAGATTTTTCAGATATAAAGATGTAGAAGCCAAATGAGTAAGTAATTAAACCATCACAATCGAATTTCCTAAAAAACCGCATATATGGATAATAGCACAAAAATCCACAATCAATTCATAAATCAATATAAGTAATTAGTCCAGTAGTCACATTTGAGTTTAGAAAAAAAAAATTTTGAAAAATACCATGAGAGAAGCTTTCGGCATGTGATTGAACATAAGAACTTGGTGGGTGGGATTGAGTAAACCCAACTCGAGGGTGTGCGGGGTGTGCTGCTGCATCTTGACCGTGTTGTAGAGGCTGGAAGAGAAAACCCTACCAGTGTGACGCTGATGGTGGACACCACGATGGTCGCGTTTGACCCAATCAAGGAAAATGATGACAAGTTTTTTAGAAGTGTCTTGAAATCAAAGGTGAAAATCCGAAACATTTGACTGAAAATAGCAGTATAGAGTAACTGCAACATTTTTTGAAATCACCTTAGATCACTGACAGAAAATACTAGAATTAGGAAGAGAATAAAATAGAAGAAAGGATAAATAGAAAAAAAAAAGAAATGTGTGGGTTTAGTGAGGGTCTGAATTCAGCCCTGCATGTCTTTAGAATTTTCAGTATTCAAAACTTAATTTCAATCTCTAAACAAGTCAAGAAATACGTGTTAACTCATGCGTCATGCATGCTAGAGTAGTTATAACTTTCTATAAATAATATGTGTTAACTCATGCGTCATGCATGCGACAGTAGTTATAACTTTCTATATAAGTAAAATATTACAGACAAAAACAATTATAGAAAACTTTATATAACTATTTTTGGTTTCAAATATTTATACTTATTATTTAAAAATTTCGGTATTCATTCTTTGGGTATTTTTGTTTCTTTTATTTCTCATTTAAATTAATATAGGATTTCTTTAGACTAATTTCTGCATCAGAATATTAAGCAATATATAAACAAAATATAAAATTATTTTTAATTAATTGAAATTAACTTAGGTATAAGTTGATTTACAAAAAATTCTCTCATAAACTGAAATATTTAGCGAAACCAGGTAAAAGCTATCAAATAAGCATAACTAATTATTAAATCACATCTTAAAGGTTGAGTAATTATATATTTTAATAACTAAAACTTTATATTTTAATTTATTTAAAATTTTTATAATCTCAAAATTTATATAAATTAAATTTCAGGTCAAATTTGTCTAAAAATTTATTCTTCATTATAATTTAAAATAGTTATTTTTTTCTCAATAAAAATAAATACTTTATTGCAAAAGGAATAATCAAATTACTAATAAATAATATAACATTAAATCAATAATTCAAAGAGTGTAGCAATTAAATAATAAACTAAAAATTATAGTCATAAACATTAAGATTTTTTAATATTATTAAAAAATAAAATTGGTAAATAGAACTTACATATTAACCGCGGTTATTTTATAAAATTAATTTAAATAACTTATTGAAATAAAATTATTAAAAAGCTATCTTCCCCACTCCAAAAAAAAATTTATAGAATTTTATTTATCGATCTTATTTACCATACATTGTAGAAAAGTTAATTTTTAATTTTTTTAAACTTCTCTAAAAATTCTTATAAAATGTTAGTGTATACTCTTGATAAATAAGACAAAGACAATGACAGTAGAATAAAATTTTCATATATTAAAATAGAAAATTATATTTTTATATGTTGATACGGTGAATTGTCAAATATTATTTCTTTACTTTGAAGTTATACATAAATGCTCTTCTACTAGAAAAGTGATTTCCTTTTTTTTTTATCAATATACGATTTATCATATAAGAAAAAAAAATAATTAGAAACATGTTTAGAAGGGCGAATTTAAAATAAAGTTATAAAAAAAATTAAAATTGTATTTAAAAATAGTGATTATTAAAAAAAAATTTAAAGCATCCTCTTAAGCAAGCATACGAGGCTCGGACATTCCTCTTAAATGTGGCGTATCCATATCAGATACACATATCGGACACTAACACTCATACAACACGTATCAGTTAAGGAGATATACATTAATTTTTTAAAAATTCAAACTTTTTTTAGTATGATTATAAAAATAAGGAACAAATCCTTTTGAATCACCATGAAAAACATATTTATGCTAAAAAAACTAAAACATACTTGTATACATAAATCTTTATATCAATTTATATAATTATATAATTTATAATTATATAATATATAAATATATGTCATACATTTTAGATATTATATGTATCTTTGTGTCCATGTTTGTACCTTGTATTAAATTGTGCTTAGTATAATTTTTCTATTTTAAAATTTTGCTTTTAAAAAATATAATTTATTTTAATAAAATCACAAAGAAATTATAAACTTTTTTAGTAAAATAAACTCTATAATGTCATCATTTTTACTAATTCTGTTTCTAGAAAATAAAAATAATTTCTAAAACCTATTATTTTCTTTATGACACCCTCTCATTTGTTACTGACTCTTTCAACTCCGATTGACTTTGAAGATGCGATCATAATCCTTAAAGAAATCTTTCAACTGCTTTTTAAGAGTCTCTGACTGCTTTTTAAGATTCTCTGACTGCCTTTTAAGAGCATCTACTTCAGTTTCCAAATTCTTAGCCTCATTTCTTTTTGCCTCACATTCAGATTCTAGTTTCTCAATTTTGGACTTCGATGTGACAGTCTCTTCAGTCTGTACCTCTGTATTGTCACTTTTGTCATCTTCAAAACTTCGGTTTTGTTTCTTAATAACTTCCATGGTTTTCCTTAGTAAAGGTAACTCTCTTATGCAATGGTGCAATCTATCAATCATCATATAGAGGAACAGCAAAAATCCTGCACATTTTATATAGGACACTCTTAACCCACCAAAAACACTTTTGACATATAAGATCTAATAAATTGAAGTTACTTGAGGTGTAATTGAATACAATATTAAAATTTAATAGTTTTAAAAAAAATAAATATCAATTAACAATTTATACCTTTTATTCGTAGTGAGTTAAATTTTATTATATAACTCTTTCTAACCATTCAAAAGAATTTTATCAAGTGTTAATTATGTACTTATTAAAAGGTTGTATTTATTATCATACTCAAACATGACATAAACATAGAAGCATATCATAGAATTCATGTATGTTGATGAAGATGTTGTGGTACATAGGACATACAAGAAAATAAGAAATTAGGATTAGATATGTATTGGAAAGAATGTAGAAGCAACACCACAAGATTGTTTGGAAATGTCATGAATGAAGCCCGATAATAGTAGGTCATATGAAAGAATACATAATAAATAGAGATACACGAAGATCAACAAAAATCAATGTATAATGCAAATGGTGTGTTTAGATAAGAGATTTATGAGGGAAAAAGGAACCCCAGAAGAGGTTATGGTTAGCCTTTCACTAATTTGAGTGATTTTAAAAATAATTTCCCAAAATTTAGAGGAACATGAAAGGGTTTTCAAATCCCTCCAAAATAACCCGTCTTACCTACTTTTGAGTTCCCACAAATTGGGGAAGGGGTTTAAAAGGGTATAAGGGTGTATTAGGTTAACTAAGGTAGTTTTTATTAAAAATTGGGGAAGGGGTTTAAAAGGGTATAAGGGTGTATTAGGTTAACTAAGGTAGTTTTTATTAAAAAGGAAAGGTAAGTTTCAAGATTTGTACTACTTTAAATCATTTAAATTTATTGGAGCCTCTAATTCCTTCTCCCAGTAAATTGGAAACATCAGAAGAAATGTAAGGTTTTACACTTTATTTACTTTACTATTCCTTCCCCTTATCCCTTCCATCTCCCTTTACCTTTGTAACTCCCAATCACACCCAAAAAAGCTAGATCTTAACGCCTTTATCTAAAGTTAGATTTTGACAAAACACAATGAATACTTTAGTTGTCTTACTAAGTGGAACAGGCTCTTCTTGATGTTTGAAACACTTATTAAAAGGAAACAAAACAATGCAAATCAAGCTAGTAATTGACACAATCAAATAATATTATATTACATCTTCCACAAAGTAGAAAAGGACCGTCTTATGATCTTAGCATAACATTATATAGTAAACAAATACGCTGATATCATATTTATCACAAAGCTACAGATTACAACGGTCAACATACCATCACTTCATTCTTCAGATATCTAGTTTGAAAGCGTTATCATAAAACAAATAAATAACCCAGGGTAACTAAACCACATCACTTGCATGTTGCTTTTTTTTTTTTTTCAGCAAAGAATTAAGTTAAATTAAGGGAATACAAAAGGGGTATCCCAACCCTTTACATAACCCAAACCCTGTTTTTTAGGACCTCCAAGAGGCATCCCAAAAAGGAGGGAAAAAAGATATATCATAAAAACAGCCCCAAACTACTACTATTGTAATGCTGGACTGCTTCAAAACACTAAACAGCAATTTCACACCACCATAACACCATTAGGTCCTCCCACCAGT
>Ga0123342_1009894_pt1 | contig 11164 bp, 10 predicted proteins | sample Turbeawhitnodule_FD_89960 | JGI IMG/M metagenome (GOLD analysis project Ga0123342, IMG submission 89960) | Root nodule microbial communities of legume samples collected from Mexico - Turtle bean Mexico white nodule | ecosystem: Host-associated > Plants > Roots > Nodule | place: Mexico: Nepantla... | reverse complement strand
GAATCGCTTTTCGGCCCATATAGCGGAGGCAAGCAAGTGGCAGATATTGATTCGGCTTTGGCGAAGTGGTTTGGGCGAAGCGGACTAACGTTAGTCGCTAGCCTACGGCAGCTCGCGGATGACCTTGAGGACATCGACAAATGCCTTGCTGCGAAACCACTAACGACATCATGGAATAACTGGGCGCTAGGACAAAGGATGGTTCCCTGCCTGATCGGGCGTCCGATGGGGCATCCGAGCATCTTCGACGGCAAGACGGCGTGCTCCAGCGAACTTTTCTATCTCGATCCGGCTCGTGGCATCGCGCGAACGATGTCTCGTTGGTACCACCTCGGAACACGGGTCGATGCCGAATACCGGAGTGAAAGGGACCAGGAGAAAGTCGATCCTGCGGGGGAGCTTTATTGATGGATATCGTGGAATTTCTTGAGGTCGTGAACGAGGGCTCGCCGCCGTCTATCGGAAAGCCCCGGGTCCCGTGGAAGCCGAGTCAACCAGATGCCTTCATCACCCTTCCGGTATTCATCGCCTATTGCGCCATCGCGGCGGCGCTCCGGCCGTGGAATCGACGGAACGCAAGGTTCAAGGCCATCATCTGCCTCCAGGAGGAAGCCTGCCTTCCCGTCTATACGGCGGCTGCGAAAGTCTTTCTAAACGGGGTTGCAGATTACAAGGTGGGGACAAGGCCGTTCGTTAGCGACTGGGGCGGTCGCTATTCAAATCGCGACCAGTTCGAGGTCTTGCAAATGGACCGGGCGATCTTCGTCAAAGAGTCCAACAAAGCATTGGATGATGGCGGACGGCTGTTTGCGGACATTGTGGTGGATGTCCCGAGGCGTTGCAGAAGGCATGTGGAGGCGGCACTAAGGCGTTTTGGGATGCCGATTGTGGACAAGGACGTCGAACTGTTGCTTGCGGAACCGTGGGACCGGCTGGACAAGGCCTTCCAAGAGCGACGGTCGCCCTTGCTGTCTTTACAGAGGCTAAGGCAACTTCCGCTCTCTCCACCGGCCGAATTACCTGAAGCCACTATCACCGGGCCGACCCTCGCGGACATGCACGGATACGGTCCAGTAGTGGATTGGGGATATGATCTCGCGCGCGACTTGGCGGACTACAAATCGGGCCGAATCCGCTGGGAGGAGGTCGACGACGGGGTCTTGATTTCAGGGCCTACCGGGACGGGAAAAACCACGTTTGTGCGGGCCCTGGCGAGTTCATGTGGCGTTTCGGTCGTCGCGGGGTCTTTCTCGGACTGGCAGAGCGCTGGTTCTCTCGACGACTTCCTGAAAGCCATGCGGACGTCCTTTGAGGAAGCCAGATCGAAAGCGCCGTGCATTTTGTTTATCGATGAGGTTTCGACTTTCGGTGACCGAAGTACCCGCGATCACAACAAAGCCTACATGACGGCTGCGATTTCCGGACTTCTCGAGCTCCTCGATGGTTTCCGCGGCCGCGAGGGTGTGGTGGTCGTCGCGGCTTGCAACCATCCGGACGATCTCGACCCAGCCATACGGCGTGCCGGACGCCTGGACCGCCATTACCAAATCAAGCTTCCCGATGCGCGATCCCGATTGTTGATTTTGAAATTTCATGCCGGCATCGAGCTGGTCGGTTCTCAAGCGGAAATGTTCGCCATGGCCACCGAGGGTCTGTCGGGTGCCGATATCGAACAACTCGTGCGCGATGCCAGGCGGGTGGCCCGACGGCTGCGGGAGGCCTTCTCGGCAAACCACGTTCTCGACGAACTGCGGGCGGTGACGGAATTACCCGAGGATTTTGTTCGCGCTCTCGCTGTCCATGAAGCAGGCCATGCCCTGGTCTCGATTGTAGTCGGACACGGGGAGGTCTCGGAGGTTAAGATTTCGCGGTATCGGATCGAAGGCAAATCCAGCGCATTGGGCTACGTTCAGTACGGCCCCGTGGGTGCCCGGCTGAAAACGCGGGCCGACTATCTGAACGCGATCGCGGTTTGTCTCGCCGGGATTGCTGCCGAAATGGAAATCTTCGGTTGGTTTGCCGACGGCGCTTCGGGTTCTGAAACGGCGGACCTCAACAGGGCGACGGAGATTGCGACGATGCTTGAGGGCGCTCTCGGGATGGGACACACACTCCTTGTCGAAGGCCTTGTCGAACAGCTGGAGCGGTTGCGGTCTTACAACCCCGATTTCCGGAGGCGTGTGCACGAGGTCCTGCAGAACGAATTCGACCGCGTGAAGTCCATCATCCAAGCTCGTCGAAGCGCTCTCGACGCTATCGTCGAACGACTGATTGAAACGAAATCAATGTCGGGTGATGACGTTCTCGAGATCGTACAGCGACACCGGACGCCGACCGTCAGTCTTGCGAAGCTGCCGCGTCGCAGTGCGGGGGGTTAGATGGTGAGAAGAGCTCGAGGAAGGCGGAGCAGACGTATCGAAAAGGCGGGACCGGACCGAGAAAAATCGCTCGGGTCGGGTTTGGACGAAATCGGTTTCGGCCCGCCGGGACGCCGTATTGCCGTTGGGGCAGCGCGTGATGCGGAAAGGCCACTGAAACATCCGCCTCCGAAGAGTGCCTATTACGACAGCGCATCAGGCCGGATCATTATCGACTTCGACAACGGCTCGACCTTCGCTGTGCCCGCTCGGTCCCTCGAGGGTCTGGTTGAGGCATCGGAGGGTGAAATCGCGGAGGTCGAGGTTCTCGGCGGAAGGGGTGTTCATTGGGAGCGCCTCGATCTCGATCACGAAATTGCCATGCTGATACGAGGTGTTTTCGGAACCCCGAGTTTCTTGGCGGAGGCCGCGTCCCGGGCGCTGGAAATCCACGACACTGAGCAAATCCCTGCGTTCGCTGGCTGGGCGCGACCAGTTAGCGAGTTTCTCTCTTACAACATGCCCTATGACGAGCTGGGATGGGAGCATCACCACATGACCGCGTATGAAGTCGGCTGCGAAGCACTGGTTGCGTTGGGGCAGGCCCACGGGACGGTCGGTGGAGCAAAACCCAGACGATTTCCGGAATATCCTCGCTCGCCGCCGCGATGGGATGATATTTCGATTGCGGTTATCTTAGTCGCCACCCAGAGCGGCCAGTTGCAATACCGCCCCCTGAGGGATCACGTTGGGACTTCACGCGAGGACGATCGTGAGGGCAGTGCAGCAGCCAATATCGCGGCCGCCAACGGAGCCGGCCCAGCGTACGCGACGTTCAACACGTACCTTGTTTTAGAGGCACTCGGACTCGTTCGGGGAGGGCGCTGGACGAGGGCTGCGGAAACAGTGCTATGGCGGGACAATCCAATGAAGTGGAACCTTGAATTCACGAGCGACGCCAGGTTCATCGGAGCTGCTTTCGACGCCGCCTCGGCAGTGCCGGACGACATCCGCTCTCAGATTGACACGATTGTCGCCCCCGCAGAGGGAGGCAACGTCGCGGAGGCGGGTAATCCCGACCTCCTTGCCGGGGCCGGAGCGATGCCATTGGGAACGCCAAGCGGTCTCTCCAGCATGTCCGAAGATGCGCGACGCCATCACCTCGATGTCCTGTTTTTCCGCCGGTGGCGTCTCAACGGCGGCTGGCTAACTGAAACCGAAGCGACATCCGCGCTCGAGATTCATCACGACGTGCTCGCGATTTCGATGAGGAGGGCAGTCATGGGCTGGCACTATCCAAGTCTGCCATCCTTCTCGCTTTGATCGGTCGTTGAAACGGCATCCTGTTTGTGCTCGGTCGTGGGACAGCATTTATGAACCTCTGGATTTTCTCCGATATCCATCTTGAATTCGGGCGGCCGTTTTTGCACACGCCGCCGAACGGCACTGACGTATTGGTTTGCGCTGGCGACGTTTTGGACAAAGGTGTCGTTCCCAGTCTTCGATGGCTGGCTGAGAGCTTTGGGTCCGGAATTCCCATCGTCTTCGTGCCGGGAAATCACGAGTACTACCGCGCGGCGCTCGACGACGGCATTCGGGAGGGCCGGAATTTCGCCGCTCGTTTTTCCAACATTCACCTGCTCGAGAACGCGGCGGTCGACATCGATGGTGTCAGGTTTATCGGCGGAACCTTGTGGACCGACTTCCGGCTTCTGGGCCGCGACCCGACACTCGTGATGGCAGACGCTGCGACGGGGATGAACGACTACCGGCGGATAAAGCTCTCAAAGTTGCCTTTCCGGAGATTCAAACCGATCCACGCCCTTCGCAAGCACCGGGAGACCCGCGGCTTCATCGCTTCAGAACTGGAACGCAACGAGCGGCGACCAACAGTCGTGGTGACGCACCATGCGCCGTCCGTCCGATCGGTTCCGCCCCGGTATCGGGGGGATGTCTTGAACGCCTGCTACGCATCCCACTTGGAAAGGTTGATCATCGACACTCAGCCGCTGCTCTGGGTGCACGGCCACCTTCACAATCGATGCGACTACGTGATCAGTCAGACGAGGGTAGTCGCCAACCCGCGCGGCTATCCGGGCGAGAAGACCGGGTTCGATCCTGCGTTCACGATCAAGATTTCTCCGAACCTTGGATCGAAGGACGACCCGGTTGGGTCAGCGTCGGCCATCCTCGACCGGGCTCCCAACACCGACCCTGATCCCGGCGACGAGCTTCCGGAACACGGTGGCACGCAGAACTTATGACCTGAGAGTTTGTGATTTGACGACATTAAGCGCGGTGGTGGGTCGAATAGAGGGGCAATCTCAGGGCCACGACCGGCGCTCATGGGCAACGCGTGGAAGCCACTTGGGGGCAGAGAACCAGTCAAGTTATTGTGCTAGCGTCGGTTGCAGCGCCCCAAAGTGGAAGGTCAGTTGCTCGAACGCCGCGAAAGCCAGAGAAACACCGTCGCCCCGAATCGAATTAAGAAGCTTTTCGTCGAAACAGGTTTCAATCTTGCCTGGCAACTCTTGATCCTCGTCCGCCAGCGAGAACCTCGAGTTCTTCCACCAAAGGTCGGGATAGTAATGCTTGGCGATGAGCATACCAAAGGACCGAGGGGAGAGTTTGCGTGACGAGGCCCACCGATCTTGACCAGCCATGCCAATGTGGAAATGTGCTGCGGGATGTCGCACGGGTTTATACTGACTCTCGCTGTACTCAAATCTCACGCGCGGAATGTAATTTCCGATTTGCAGGCTAGAAACCATGGACGAGAACGCCTCGTCGTCGATCTCCTCCCTCTCGACCGCGTTCTTCAATTCGTTGAATTCCGTAAAAGCGTCAGAAGACCCACTCACTCGGGGATTCGGGTAGTAGGCCAGCGCCCACTCGCCCTCGGACGAATGCGAGTACTGAAAATATGCAAGGTCCTTTAATATGAAATTATAGTGTGAAAGGGAGAGGCCCTTTTCGTAGACCGCATTATAATCCTGGGATGTGAGGCTGACCTTGTTGAAATCCTCAGACCGAGGCAGCGACACGAGATACACCGCGCTTTCGAGAAAGTCTTGATTCTCGAAAAAGGAATGAATCGCGCGGATGCTTGCATTGAAGTCATCCCGGTTCATCAATCGTCCTCGACCAAGCTCGCCATGTCGTCATCCGACAGGTTGAGTTCATTCTTCATCCGCTCCATTCGCCGTTTGGCCTCAACTAGACGAGCGTGCTTTTCCTCCAAGCCGCGTTGAATTGTGTTCAGTTGGCTCATATTTGGCATGGTGAAGCTTAGTCGCGGGCTATTGGCCACGGCTGTGTTTATTTCTGACGCCAGTTGCGAGAAGGTTTTGTTGGCCATGCCGAAAACACGCAACCATCCTTTTGTACGAGTAAAAGCAACAAACAGTTTGTTGCGACCGGTTCGGGTCTTCAACGACGCCGCGTCGGCACCTACGACGATCACAACTGCGGCTTCGTTTCCCTTGGCACGATAAACGGTGCTTAGCGTCACTTTGCCGTCGATGCGGAACGGTGGTTCGCTGTATTTATCGATGAGAATGTTATTGCATGGTATCCCGAACGCTAGGAGACTGTCTGCGATTTTGGTGAAGTAGCTTCTGGCAGTGCGGTCATCCAGGCTCACCACGAGGATTTGATGGGGATAAATGCCCTTATCAAGAAATGACCGTACTTCTGCCACCGCCGCTTGGATTTCATCGTCGAAGGTAGTAGCTGCGTGCCCCTTAATGAGCGGGACGTCAGCGGGGGTTTCCAGGATACTGGGACTATTCACCAGCGGACGTTCTACGACGTTTTGGCTCCCAGACGTGAAGGTTCCCGACACTACGTCGTAGCCGACGTCTTCCCAATGCTTGGCATTTTCAAGCATCTGGACAATTTCACCATAGATGCCGAAACCTACCGCATGCGCGAGGATCAATACGTCGCGTTGATTTCTGTACGAACGCTGGAGAACGAAATCATTGGTTTCCGTCCCCCCAGGCAGGCTGCGCGTCAAGGAGATACGAGGCTTTCCGTCAGTGTCGTTCCCGAACAGTTGTTCGGGCTCGCGGACCTTCACGTCAAAGACATTCTGCAACTCATCGTAGGCCCAGATTATCTGCTTCCGGTCTCGGTCGCCTTTGGCCAGATAGAAGCACATTTGATAAAAGCCGTCAGGGAAGTCCTGACCTTCATCCACGAGAATGACGTCGTAATAGGGTGCAACGACGCCCCTATCTACCAAGTCGCGGCACACAGTACCAAACGGATCGCTGACGTTGCTGACCTCATTGTATGACTTTGGCGAAACACCTTCTCGGATACACGTATCGCGATAGACGCCAGGTAGGTTTTGCCGTCCCCAGCCATGCCGGACATGGACGTTATCCCAGTTTGGGTCGACCTCCGCGAAATGCCGATGAAACCGTGTGATCAGGCGTTCAATGATGTCGCGTAGGCTACGAGTGTAGTATGTTATCAATATCTTGGCGCTGGGGTTTTCAATGTGCGCGAGAGCGGCCTTCATCGCGAGGATGACAGTTTTTCCGGTGCCCGCCAGGCCGCGAATGCGCTGGGGACCTTGGATGGCCGTCAGTGCGACCGATCTCTGTGTTGCGTCAAAATTGTAAATCACGGCTTCGAGGTCGCGGTATGCTCTGGCGACGGGATGTACTTCTTGGTCTTCCTCGGCATCGAGTATTTGACCAAGCGCCTTCGCGCCTTCAATTATGGCTTGAACCTCGGCAATCTGAGCGTCGTTGAGAGGACCACTCTCTTGTTTGAGCAAGCGCAAGAGTTCTCCCTCGCTACTCGCAAACTCAACTTCCTCGTTCTCGTAATGTTTAGGATCAATGTTCGGGGCGAAAATGATCGGAATGACATCAAAAATTAGCCTGCGCTTCCTTTTCAGCTGTAGGCTCTTTCCCATCAGCGATTCAGTCGTCGCTGCGGCCTGAAGAATGCTGATCGCATCCCTTCTCACATCCGCCCGATCCGAGGACAGCGAAATCTTGACCAGCTTGATGCCTTGCAAATCACCTACAACCGTCAGATCGGAACTGTGGGTGCGCCCATCGTAATCCTTGACCTGAGGCCAGCCTGCGTAGAGGACGATTTTTTCGGTTTGACTGAAAACCTCTCCCGCACGGACCGCACGAACCAAACTATTTGCGACCGCATCGTTCTCGCGCCGCCCAATGGTGGGTATGAAGGTTACCGGCATGAGGCATTTTTTCCTTTGCTCTATTGGGCGGACCGTAGTTCCGGCCGGTTTTTAGATCAAGTCATCGTCTTCTCTCACCGTTAACCTTACGTCGAATGCCACTCCAATGCATTCTGCGAATGGATGCTCTGACAAGGCGATTTTGAGGAGTCGAAAAATCAATTTTGAAGGGCCGAGACACACTGAAGCTGCGGCGGTGCAAATCATTGTGATGTCCAGCGGTCTGGCGACTCACGGCCAGCGGGCTCGCCACGAGCCCGATAGTGGCGACCGCCCACGTCTGTTCGGGTCCTACAGCAAGATAGCCACACCCGACTGCACCTATGGGGGAATTTGCAAACAGCTGCACTTATGCAAAATATTGGTTTGATGAAAGTTCTGGTCAGGAGAGGGACGTTAAGTATGAGATTTTCGCTATGGATAGCGGGCGTAATCGTCATTGTGCCACTTGACGCCAATGCGTCTGGAGCAAACTGTCCCTTTGGTGTGTATGGTGATGCGGCTTTCAAAAGCGAGCAACACCTCCTAGACCCAACCAAAAACACACCTTGGCAGGGATCGGCCGACGACTTCCCCTATGCTACTGCCAAGATTGGGGGCAACTTTGATTCAATTCGGGCTTGTAGCCGCTCTACTATCGAATATGAGATTCGCCCGACGGATGAGATTTTAGCTGGTGTTCCAACGCACTCGTCTATCCAATGCCAAGGTAACTGCCAGCACGCTATCTCGATTACTTTGCCGCCTATGGAAGCCCTCCATTGGCAGTGGCGGGCGAAGGTTGAGTACTATTGCTTTGATATCGACACTCGTCAGTGCTTTCCGAAGCCTGCAATTACCCAGCGCATCGGATGGAGGCAGGGCGAGCCTAAACTTCGTCACTACGGGGGATGGACACCTGAGCCAGGTATAGAACACTTCATAGACGAGATTTTCGTCGAGTCGGGTACAAGTCTGGGCGACGCGTCCGAAGACAGTTGGACGCATGCCGCAGACGGCCTGGCGATGCAATTTGGTTCAAAACCGATTGTGGGGACATCTCAGCATAAGGTGCAGTGGTTCGCGCCTGTTCGATTCGATGGAAGCGAATACATAGGTGCAGAGTTCCGATCGACCACAATCACGGACAAGGCTTGTCATGAAATAATCAGCATCGAAAACTTCGACAAAGGTCAAAATTTTGTGGTGTGGGACGGCCCTATTCAGGAAAGAGTTCCCTCGGTACGTGAGTTAAAGTTGACGGATTTGGCGGGCTGGCTCCAACCGCAAAAGTACAACTTCACCCGAACCCGTAATATCGTAATCCATTACTCGTGTGAATCGGATCAGCCTTTTCATTATGGCGCGGACTTCGTTTCTGTGAGAGCGAGAAACCGCGTCGAGAAGTAGTGTTTCGCCGCTCCAAAACAGAATGATGAGATAGTCGAACGTTCTGCGCACCAGCGGGCAGCCTTTTCCTCCCATGGATCAGCCGGCCACTATGTCGGCAGATTGGACGGATTCCGGTCCTGGACAATTTAGGCAGGAACAATTGCAATACATTGGCTGGAGGTTTGGGGTACACGGGGTGGTGATAAGGACCGATCCGGACGGATCGCGCAAGCAGCCTTTTAGCGACGCTAGTAGCGCGAAAACGGCGAAGTGTGGCCAATAGCTGCTCCTCTACTCCTTGATTCCCAAATTAACCGATGGCGGGGCAAAATAGCTGACTCGTTGACCATGTTCGAACCGAGCCTGGAGCCCTGATCCGATATTGGAGACTTTCGCTTACCAAATTTCATCAATTTGAGGCTCTTTTCCAAGTCTGTTTTGTCCACAATAGAGAGGCCCAGCTACAAGACGTTATATGATTCTCAGCCGCGACCATTGAGGCCGCGGCGCTTCTCGAATGACCGTTTCTGGCGCATTCTTGCCATCAGTGTCGCAGCGGTAGCTTTAGGATCGGCCTACTGCGCTTTGTGTGAGGAAACCGTCTGGTGGCGACCGGCGAAGACGACGAGAAAGTATCCGTAGAGCCAGGCGCTATCAGGACTAGGGACGTCAAGGTCGATCGCCATGTGGCAATCAGCCCGGGATTAGTGCGCGGTTCCTCACACGATTGGAACAGGGCTACAAGTCGGCTGCCCGGCCCTATCTAAGGGGTGACATATCGATAGAGAACAGAAGCCTGGTGGGCTGGGTTTTTCGATCAAACGGATGGTGCGAGGCTCTTGGCGGGTCGTCGCCCGCTACCAAAAATTCAACATCGGGTGGTATCCTTGCTAAAAGCTCGGAAACGGCTTCAACGTTTTTGCATTTACAGGACCGAATATGCGCTATTCGCTTTTTCCCTGTGTGGTTGGATTAATTGTTGCGTCATGGTCGACGGCCTCACACGGCCAAGACGTTCCGAATCTCACAGGAATGGCAATTCTCAAGGGTAAATGTGAAAAGCTCACTATGAAGGGAGACGATCTCACCCAACATTGCGGCAACCAGATCGTCCAGTCGATCTACAATACCGGACGCACTGGCTTCACCGTCACGGTCGGTGACAAAGGAACGGTAATGACATTTTCCGGACTGGAAGGTGCTAAGCCCGACGCGGACACGCAACTGCAGGACTTAGATTTCATTATCCTCAATCTCGGAATCGAGGGCGTCACACCGGCGAAAACTCCCGTGAAAGGCGGCTGTGGTTACAGTAACCCATACAAAGGGCCGACTACCATAAGCTGCCAGGCCACCGGTGAAAAGGGTGAAGCGTACCTCCTCCAGTTCCGATCGGACGGATCGCCGCCGTCGATGACGGAATTTCGCCAACAAGCTGAGCCACGGAAGCAGGGAACTGACGCGAGTTTCGCGGCAGGAGAATGGGTGGGCTCTCCGATGGAGAACGATCCCGAGGGTGGCTGTCTTGTTACGAAACAAGTCGACCGCAAGACCGCGGTTATGCTTTACGCCAACAAGAATGAGGCATTCTCTGTAAACATCTACAACAAGGACTGGAACTTAGGTCCGAATGCAGAAGTAAGCGGTGAACTGTTCTTGGATGGCAAGGTATTCGCTCTCATTGGAGTAGAGGTCAGAAACGAGCACGTCGTGACCTTGAAGGCCGGGGCCGAGGAGGAAAGTCTGGAGCGTCCGATGCGGGAGAGTTCGAAACTGTCGTTCAAGTCGGGGAAGAAACGCATCGAAACCAAGCTCAATGATTCCATGAAGGCGATCGAAAAGCTTTGGGCGTGCGTGGACCGCGGTTGAGAGAGCGGATATTTCGCCCTACGAGCATCAACGGGCCAAGACTGCCGCCAACCGTTTCGGACTCATGAGTGTCGCTGCCTTTTTGTCTCACGATATGGGTCTAAAGGCCAGCAGAATCCATACCAGTCTACATCACTCCGGCAGTATGTAGTCCGGCCAAAGCGCCGCAGAAGACAGCCGCGAATGCGGCACGATATCATCGCCGCGTCGATTTGGGCCATCCTTCATCGATATGAAGACTGCGTCGCCGTCAGGCTCTGGGTTCAAAAGGGGACGAGCATCTTCAGTCGAGACAACAACTGACGCTCCTCCCTCACGCCGACGAACGCGGATACAATTGGAG
>Ga0123342_1009893_pt1 | contig 11165 bp, 9 predicted proteins | sample Turbeawhitnodule_FD_89960 | JGI IMG/M metagenome (GOLD analysis project Ga0123342, IMG submission 89960) | Root nodule microbial communities of legume samples collected from Mexico - Turtle bean Mexico white nodule | ecosystem: Host-associated > Plants > Roots > Nodule | place: Mexico: Nepantla... | reverse complement strand
CATCGGCCACATACCCGTGGACTTCGGCCGTCTCAGTTGAGTCTCCAACGGTCTCGGTCTCTCGGCCAAGTCTCCAACAGGTCTCGGCCTCTCGGTCTCTCGGCCAAGCCTCCAAAGGTCTCGACCTCTCGATCGTTCGGCCAAGTCTCCAAAGGTCCTGACCTCTTAGTCTCTCGGTCAGGTTGACTAGGCATCGGGCAGGCAGGTGGGTCCCAGCCTCGCCCAGTAACGGTACAACAAATCTACTTCGTACAAACATTCATAGATCATAAGTTAAAGGGCAAGTTTGATAGGTTATCAAATTGTTGAATATTTCTCATTAGTGAGACTATATAATGAGATATAATCTTTTGTTAGTTTGTTACAGAATCAATACATGTTATATCAAGATACAAGGTCTCTAGGAACAACTAAAGCTTATGTTTTGCTTATAAGAAATATAATATCAATATGTTACAAAGTAAGCATAAGCAAAAACAATAAGCGTAGACTCTAATCTATTATTTTTAGCTTGCTCCTTTTTAACTTGCTCCCCTGAACTTAACCTCTTTGTGATCTTCATAATGCTCCCCTCAAAATATGATTCTCCCCTCCAATTTTCCCTTATAAGCTCTACTTCTATGCCAACTTTATATCTTTACTTTTCTTCCCTTTTTTAAGCAACATCAATAAAAGGGTGAACCAACATTTCAATTAATCTCCTCCATATATCCTCATCATCTATGATAACACCATTGGAGCAGATGAAGTTGTTGGTAGCAGAGGTTTGGGTCCAAGTCTTAGCAGGAATGCAATCATTGCTCTACACATGGTAGCTTCTGTGATAGCTTGATTATGAGCCTCTAGTGCTAATTATGTTACCACATTGACCATTTCCAAGGGAACTTATGTAGATTCTCACTGAGGAGAGCTAAAGCTTGTTGTGTTGTCTCTGGATAAAATATGAACAAGCAAGTTAGCAGTGTACAATGTAGCAAGCCATGTTCATTATGATAAGCACAAAAATATAATTTCTTTACCTTGCTTACTTGATATTGAGTTCAAAAAAATTTCAGATCAATGTAGAGGACACATGGTAGCACATGGGGATGAACATGTGACTTCTCTTAATGATGCATAAAATCGTTGCTTTCGTCTGTGATCATAAACAGACCAATTTTCTTCTTCACTTTCAAGCATTATTTCCATCTCCGTGTGTGTTGGACATATCTATGTCCATATCTAATAATTAAATCAACAATTTCTTATACTATATTTCATTTATAAATCATGATAAAATAAATGATAAAAACTCTAAAATAACTTTTTTAACAATAAAAGTTTACTCGTATAATAAAACTCCAAAAGGTATAATGTTGAAATAGTCATTGTTGAAAACTGTAATTATGAAAAAACAAAATTCTCCTCTTGTTAAAATTTATTTATGGAAGAGTATATTTAGAAGAAACTAATGTATAACAACGTCTAGTTTATAAACTTTTATCAACTTCTTAAAAGACAATGAAATAAAAATATTTTTTAAACTAAAATTAATTTATATAATAAAATAACTTTTTATAAACTAAAATTAACTTTATAGAATTTGTTTTCATCTTAATTCTTTAAAATTAGGTTTTCGATGAAACAGCTAGCTTTAACTTCGTGAAACAACATTGAATTAAACAAAAATTACAATGTGTAGATTCAAGCAAATATCATCAACTAATTATCCGATTGAAATTTGTGATACTCTATTCTATACTCATTACATGAACCTCTACAAGTGTAGTAAGAATCTTGTGAGACATGAAACAGATTCAGCTGAGTCACATATTCCCATTTCATTGCCTTCACTCTATGATCTGCTCCTCCTCAAGCTGCATGATGGACATTTATACCGTTTTAGGGTGTCAGCCTTTGCAGAGTTGATCATTACACACCTTCCATGGTACCACCACTCACATATATCGCACCCCATCCAAAGTTCATCTCCATTGTATTTTTCACCACAGCTTCCACAAAATATTCTAACATGCTCACCTTTCATTGCTACCTGTGATTTTCTTTGTCAGAACAAAACTAAAACCACCATATTTTTTTTATATATGCTTACTTCCATTATTATTTGTTTTTATGGTACTTTTAGCATTTTCAAACCAATACTTAACCAGTCAGGAGAAACAATAATCACCTGAAAAGGAAAGGAAACCACTAACCTCGATGGTTACACCAGATTTGCTTCCACTATCCATGGTGAGCTTTTCCTTAATTGGTTTATTGCCACTTGCAACTTGAAAAACGGTGGAAAGAGCATTGATCAAACCAAATAGGCGTTTTCTGCCATTAGAAGTCAAGGAAAACATCGATAGAAAGAACCATATGCCAAGTTGCAGGAGACGCTAAGCAGGGTGCTACAATAAAGATATCCAATATAAATTTTATATATTGACATATCTTGCATTTGGAAATTGCAGAAATTTCTAGTTTAAATAAAAGAGCAGAGTTGTCAATCTAATACATTGGATCCCTCTTTAATTTTGACACTTGGATTACAATGGTCTGACTATCAACTATAACTTTTGATCTATGATAAACACTTGATGTAACAATTGATATTAAAGTTAGATCACAGATTTATTCTCAATGAAGAAAAATGTTACAAATTACATCAATTATCCCACACTAAGTGAGCTAAGTTACAATCGAAAAGTTCAAAATCATAATTGAATAGATGATCTTAAGTAGAAAAATTTGTGTTCTGGCAATTAACTATAGCTTTTGGACTAGTAGTAGTGAAGGCTCAATTATCACACTTAAGATCATGAGTTAAATTTCCTGTAAGACAAATGTTGATGTAAGACAATTGTTGAGGGGAGAATTGTAGCACAAATCACAGTAAAAGTTTTATTCCTGAAAGTATAACTGTTAAAGGGAATTTGTTTTATAAGGTGCATCAATTGTCTAGGTGAGATGGGCTATAACTTTTTTGACTTAGTGGCAAGCTCAATCCAATAATTCCAAGAGTGTTATAACAGTACGGTACCCCAAATAATTGATTGACAATCACCCACTATATCAAAAGATCGAAAAATTAACATGACTAATTTATATGGCACACTTATGAATGCTTAAAAATCAAAATATTCAAGAAATGCATAATTAATAACCGAGCCAAAGTTTTTTTTAATAGGCAGAAAAATTATACAAAAATTAAGTTTAACTGAGTACAAGTAATAGCCTAAATATTGAAAACAGCGTCATCCATATTCACAATCCTTCAATAAGATAAGAAGCATATAAAATAGAAAAGATCCTGCCATGTGACAGAAAATTGAAAGCATGACACAAGATGGATTGGCAGAAGAATCCAAATTACACCTACCTAGCCACTATTATAGGGATGCTGCATTTGATCTAAGGTTTTTTATATATGGAATTTCTTGACTCTTTACTCTAAAATAATGGTTTAGATGAATGTCCAGCATGAACTCCAGTCATAACCATAACTTCTACATTAAATACACAGCCACAGTGAAGCGGGATTATTGCATATGCATCTCTGTGTCAATGTTAGATCATACCTTTCATTGTGGTTAAGCCGAGTTCCAAGGTAAAAGGCCACAGCAAGCAGCCATGAATCACTATGCACAGCAACCAGAGAAAGCCAGTCCTTGCGGCTCAGGTCGTCCCTGGCAAAGTTGATTCCAAGAGCTGGCTCAGGGAGCTCTGGTGGAACTTCCTCCGATGGCAGAGCTACCTCCCAGACCCCGTTTGGATGTCCATAGAGACACAAGTTTTCCTTACCTTAAGGAAACACAAAGGAAAAACTTCAAATTTAACGGAAGAACACAACATATTATTCAATTATTACAAAACGACATATATCAACAATCTCAACCTAACTGAAATTAAAACCAGAAAAATGAACATGGATGTTACCCTCTACTCTACCAGACCCAAACGCCATACAGCAAACTCAGCACTCTTATTTGACTTTCTTACGCTAACTAAACAGTACATGAACCATGCAAAACAAAAGCTCACATTTTCCCCATTACTATCTACCCTTTTTGTTTCTTTCTCAGTCTGAGTCATAAAAACCCCACCTTGTTCACTCGAACAAGCATGCAGAACAATTCACACACACCCTCAGTTTGCTTTTCACAAATTCGCAAAACATAACGAAATACCAACAAAAAAATAAAAATAAACAAATAAAGAATCCAATTTTTTTCATGTAAAAGAAACCCAAGTACAAAAATTAAGGGGGAAAAGCTGAGAAAATACCCTTTACCTGGATCACAGAGTCCGTAAAATTCATCAACGTCTAAGAAGAGAAAAAGGCACGGGTGAAAAAAACAATGAGAGAGAAAGAAAAAGAAAGAGGCATTCTAAAGAAAAGAGTAGTACCGTGAGTGAGTGCGCGAATAATAGCGTTTCTTCGGGCTCTGAAATCTCTGAAGATCTCTTCAACTGTGCGGGGTTTGGAAGCCATGCAGCCGAAGGGTAAGAGAAAGAGAAGAAAAATACAGAGTAGAAGAATGTGTATTAATGTGTTATAAATGAGGTATGATTTAATTTGATATAAAAAAACATTTCATAAAAATTCAGTTATTTTTTAATTATTTACACTTATATATAAATATATATAAATGGATTCTTTATTGTAACTGTTTTTTATACACAATTTTTTCCTATTTTATTTTTATATTAATATTTTATTTTATTATTTTATTTTGATTATTTATTGTTTTTATAATTATTTAAATTTAAAAATAGAAGAAAAAGTTAATATTTAATTTAAAAAAACTAAAAATGGAAAAAATTAATTATTAATTTTACTTTTATTAATATATTTAATTTTATTATTTAATTTTTAAATTTTTTTAAAATATAATAAACATTTAAGTAAAACTCTATAAATATATCATAAATACAATTTATTATTAGTACATTTTAAATTTAATTTTTTCTCTTTAAAACATATATAATTTGGTATTTAAAAAATACAAATACACATTTATCTATATCTCATTTAAATAAATATAAATATACATATAATTATATTTAAAATCAAATATTATTATTCACATATTTATATTAAGAGTGTAAATTTATAATTTATTTTAATAAATATGAATATATTATATCTATATATAAAAATTATTCCTTTTTATAAATAAATTTTAAGAATAATAGTATAGTTTAGTTTGGTTTTGAAAACTGATTTTCCAAAACAAAATTATACAAATAAATATATATAGATTATTTAGCTTTACTGATTCTCCTGCTGAAAATCTGTGGCTCACCAAACAATTCTTTTTTTCTTCTTTCACTTTCATTATGTATTTTTGTTACTTTTTATTTATTTCACATTGTAATTCAATTTTTAGTTTTTTATGAAAATCAAATAAATCATAAGCAAACTATTTTTTTTAATCTTGATAAAAATATGCAAATAAGAAAATAACAATAAAATTTGTAAATTTTCAAAATTAAAAGAATTATGAATGATATGTTTTATATAATTTGATTACTGTTATAATTTAATTAATAAGATATTCGTTAATAATAATTTTATTTCTTTTAACTAATACATACAAAAACATCTCAAATATCAATTTTTATTTTTATTTTTTAAAAAAATATTTAACTTTTTTTCTTTAAAACATATATATATTTATATATATAAATAATTTAATATTTAAAAGATAGAAATACATATATTTATATTTCATTTATATGTCCGGTGGGAGAAATAGGATTTCCCCAGCCAAAGATCTTTCAACTTCATCTTCAAAGCCTTCAGAGATCCTATAAGGCATTTATGAGAGAGTAGCAAATCAAACCATGTTTCCAGCATCTACCCTTAACAAACCTTCCCATGGTGAAGAAGCACTTTCCACTTGAGTAGAATTTCTTATTCAATTGCAGGTTTAAAAGTAAACAAGTTTCATCATATTTTTGCAGAGACTATACTGCAATAATATTATAATATAACAGAAAACTTGTTTGGAACATACTCTAAAGAAATTAGTACCACATTAATGATAATTTTTGCCTTGGTATACCAACTAACTAACTAACTAAATAGGCCTATAAAAAAAACTGATTAGGGCTTTCTAAATTTAGGTAGTGGGAGGAGGATGTCTCTTCTCCATTCCATTAGGTTCTAAGCTTGTGAGCCATAGAAATTAGTCAAATTGATAAAACAAAAATGTGCTTCCCCAGACCCCAAATATATCTGTCCTCAAAATTGCTTTGTTTTTGGAATATTTGTTTGCTCTATATGAGTGGGAGGGCGTGAAAGAACATAATTTTGGCTCATGAGTTTGAGCTTGGGAAGAGAAATCCTGCAATAGAATAGAAGAGAAGAGAAAGAGAAGAGAATTGGAGGGTAATGGAAGGATTGGATGGTTTGATAGAGAGGCTTCTGGAAGTAAGGAAGAACAGGGGGAAACGGATTCACCTTCTGGAGTCAGAAATTCGGAGCCTTTGCAGCACAGCCAAAGATCTGTTCCTGTGCCAGCCAAATCTTCTGGAATTGGAGGCTCCCATAAACGTCTGCGGTAAGTGGAATTCATTCATGCATGCATTCATTCATGTTCATATTTGAGATGAAAGTGATTGATGTTGATGTAAAAGAGTTGAATGATTGTTTCAGGCGACATACACGGGCAGTATCCAGACCTGTTGCGACTGTTCGAGTACGGTGGTTTTCCGCCGGATTCGAATTACCTATTCCTCGGAGACTACGTGGACAGAGGAAAACAGAGCGTGGAGACCATATGCCTGCTCCTGGCCTACAAGATCAAATTCCCAGAGAACTTCTTCCTTCTCCGAGGAAACCACGAGTGTGCCTCCATTAACAGAATCTACGGCTTCTACGACGAGTGCAAGCGCAGATTCAGCGTTCGCCTCTGGAAGATATTCACCGACTGCTTCAACTGTCTCCCCGTCGCCGCCCTCATCGATGACAAGATCCTCTGCATGCACGGCGGCCTTTCGCCGGACATGGAGACCCTCAACCAGATCAAAGCCATAGAGAGGCCCGTCGACGTCCCCGACCAGGGCCTCTTGTGTGACCTCCTCTGGGCCGACCCCGACCCCGACATCCAAGGCTGGGGCGAAAACGACAGGGGCGTCTCCTACACCTTCGGCCCCGACAAGGTCGCCGAGTTCCTCAAGAAACACGATCTCGATCTCATTTGCAGGGCCCACCAGGTCGTCGAAGACGGCTACCAATTCTTCGCCGACCGGCAGCTCGTCACCATCTTCTCCGCGCCAAACTATTGCGGCGAGTTCAACAACGCCGGCGCCCTCATGTGCGTCGACGAAACTTTGCTCTGCTCCTTTCAGATCATCAAACCCTTGGGCTTGCGAGGAAAACTCACATGACAACTTCATAATCCTGCCACACTTTCTGCATCCTTCCATGGCTTCCAACAACCCCCCACAGACCAAAATTTTGTTTTTTCAAATCCCACAAAACACTGTATATATATACCACGTTTTTCTTTCTTTTATCCACACAAGTTATTAGGACTAGTGCTTTCAAGTGGAAGTAATCCACTTCCAGTAATCTGTACCAGTAGTGGTAGATAGTAGTATCATTTCGTTTTCTTATATATTCAACTTCTATATATCCTTTTCCTAACCTGTATAAAGGATTTTCTGTTAACACTGCACTTTCCACTACTTCAGGTGCACTCTACTTCTTCTTCAATATCAATATGTCATCATCTCAATATCTTGTTTGTATTTTCTGGGGTTTTGCACAGATGAATCACCGAATAATACAATTGCAGTGTTTTTATCTATGGTGACTCCCAACAGCTTATCATGGTCCAATCCTTTCTTTTTCACTTGAAACTCAGCAGCTTTGTCATGTGTAAGAAGGTATGTAACACAGGGATCACGGATACTATAGTGATACGGATACTGATACGAACATACGGATAATCTCTAAAATATAAGATATTGGGACACGAATCTATATATTATATAATTATGAATTATATAAATTGTCAATAAAGATTTATGTGCACAATATGTTCTAGATTATTTTTTAGAGCAGAAATATGTTTTTCATTATAATCATAATAAAAATTTATACAATAAATTTGATTTTTTAGAAAATTAATGTATTTTTTTTTTAAATTGTGTTAGAATCATACTAGAATTTTCATAAATCCAACAAATATTTTTTGAATTAGACACTTTACGGATACGTATCCTACAAGTGTCATACGAATGTCGGTGTCCGATACAAGTATCCGATACCGTTACGCCATTTACACCATTTACATATACAATGAATACATACACTCAACATCCTAATAAATTAATATTTTATTTATTTTTATTTTATTTTTTAATTAAAAATATTATTATATTATTAAATACACTCAACATCCTAATAAATTAATATTTTATTTATTTTATTTTATTTTTAATTTAAAATATTATTATATTATTAAAAGGAGCTTTCAAGTGTTTGTTTTTTCAACTGTTTAAAAAGATATTAATAACTAATACTAAGAATAGTATGAATTGAAAGTTTTACGTTGAACAAAAATCAGAAAGTTTAATAACATGTATGGTTTTGTGTTAATGTTGGTATCATGTTCTTTTTAGTTGATTTGCTTTGACCCAATGTGAAACTCGTAATGATACCAAAGTGGATGGTTTGTCTTCTGATTGCCTCACACAAAGATAAACATACCTTTTTATGGTGAAAAAGTCCAACAACAATTAGGGTAAAAACAAATTGTGTTGAGATAAATGTCAGAAAGGACAAGGACAAATATGCCCCCATTGTGGTAAAGAATCACCGTAAAACTCAACTCATTCTTGAGAAGTATGAACACAATCTTAAAGTTTGGGTTGAAGATGTATCATCATCTTTTATATTGGTTTACACCGTACAGAAAATCATGAAATAAAAATTAATTTTTAGAGATCAAAATAATTAGTTGTAATAGTAACTAGATTAAAGACCATTTTAAAAACTAAATAAAAAATTGGTTTCTAAATTAATTTTTATTATTGTTAAATAGTTTCTAAATTGATATATAATTAGCAATCAAAGTTTTAACTATCAATTATTTAGTTTCTAAATTTGGTCTCTAATTTACATAGACTGAAATTCCGAGCGATGACACATGAGGTGTGTGAATTCTTATGACTGAGAACTATTCTAAATGGTCTTAAAGTGGCATGTGAAAAATCTATTATTCTTTTTTGTTATAATACATTAGTTATTTCCGTTGCTTCACAATTCAATTCAGCATGATAGTACCAAACACATAGATATAGATCTACCAGTTATAAAAAGAGAAATTGGATAGTGGCCTTATCACTATTCCTATGTCCCATTTGGGCTTTAGTTAGCATACTGGTTTACAAAAGATCTTCCCACTGAACCATTTCATAATCTCATATGCAAGCTCGGAATGATAGATATTTATTCACTAGCTTGAGGAAGAGCGTTGTTAATAATAGGATATTAAGTATATTGTTAGAAGTTGTAAGAGGATTCTAGAGATGTCTTTATAATCAATACTTTAGGATTAGAATTCTCTATATATACAAGTTGAAGTACTGTTTCAAATTATTCAATTGAATAAAATCTTCTCTCATTCAGATTAATCCCTTTCAAGTATAACAATCACACTAATTACATTCTCTTATTCTCTATTTATAATAGTCAAATCTTAAAAATAAGGAAATAAAAAATATGCTAAACTGAATTGGAGGATTCTAAAGATATTTTTTCTAATAATAAATATAGAAATCTACTATTTACAACACTCAAGTTGGTAAATGAATATCAATCATTCCCAACTTGCTTACAAGATTTTTGAATTTGTCCCAAGAAAGTCTTTTAGTGTAAATGTTCGTCATTGAAGTTCTGTAGGGGCATGGGTGTTAGCCACTAGACTCCTATCAAGATTATCTTTAATGAAATGTTTGTTGATTTCAATATGTTTGGTCCTATCATGTTGGACTAGATTATGGACAATGCTCATGGCTGACTTGTTATCATAGTACAATTGTATATGGATGCTAATCTTTATTTTAAGGTCATTAAGTATGATCTTCATCCTAAGTCCTTCACACACACCTTGGGGAAGGGCTTGAAATTCAGCTTTTACACTGGAACGAGATACTCTAACATGTCTTCCACAATGAGAAATTATTCTCATTGAACTTCTCTATCTCATATTTTGTTGTCATGGCTTTAAAGCAAACTTATGTTCTTTTCACTATGAATAGTATTGTCTATTGGTGACTGTGAACCAGTACACCATGTAAATTCCCAAGAAAGAAAGGTGGATCACAAATAAACACGCTTAACATGTATTTTCTTTGTTAGAACTTTTCAAAACATGCACTTTTACACTACCACACTCTACATAATAAGAATAATTCTTTTTTATGTGAAAGATCAGACTAGCTGCAATCACATGACATACTTAAATTTTTTTTGTTTTTGTTTTCTACAACACTATTCTAACAACAATAGAATTAGGAACCAAACTTTGATATCATTATTGAGTATCATAGTAACAAAAGGTGAAAAGAGGAACAATACAGACAATAAGCAATAATGTAATCTTACAAAAGAAAAATATGATACCCTTCTCTCTAACACCAAGAAGAAAACAATAATAAGATCCTCTTTTGAAAAAAACAACCACAATAAAAACCTTCCTTAAGAGAAATTATTTTTTCTCTTAATTTTTCTCTCAAACACTAAAGCAGTAGAAAATAAAGGAAAATATGCACTGTTTTTTTTTTAACAAGAAACACCAAAATCACTTTAATGGTCTATGTCGACATGGGTTTCAGTTCATTCCAATTACCAAGTCCCACACTTCATTATAAGAAGGTTTTACCAGCTGAACTAGTTATGCTATATTTCATTGGATCTAGTTATAATGATATACTTTTCTTTTCTTTTAACTATAACAAAAATAATTTCCATTTGTCCAAAAATGACTGATTGCAGAAAATTTTAAGTGCGTCCCATGATTTGGAGCAATTTCCTTCACTTAAAGTGGAGCTTAGCATGAGACAGCCACTTTGCCTACTAGGTGATTGAATCTTGATATTCAGAAGTCACTGTGCAATCTTGATAATGTAATTAATTACTGGTTGTGTAAACATGATTTAGCTATGTG
>Ga0123342_1009892_pt1 | contig 11167 bp, 5 predicted proteins | sample Turbeawhitnodule_FD_89960 | JGI IMG/M metagenome (GOLD analysis project Ga0123342, IMG submission 89960) | Root nodule microbial communities of legume samples collected from Mexico - Turtle bean Mexico white nodule | ecosystem: Host-associated > Plants > Roots > Nodule | place: Mexico: Nepantla... | reverse complement strand
TGTATGAAAAAATAAAAATATATATAATAAAAATATCTAAATAAAAAAAATTTAGAAGAAACAAAATTGAGATAAAATTAAAAATAAAATTTGTTAGCAAAGTGTGAGGAGAAAAATTTACCTGTAATCCTATAAAAATGTGTATTTTGAGAAGGAGGAGGGTGAAGAAAATTCGAAGAAATGAAGAAAGAAAACGTATGACACCCAAGGAGAGGAACTGTTGTGAACTCGGCGGCAAAAAAAATAGTAGTGGAGTAACAACTACGGATAAATTGAGTCAGTTACCTGGTCAAATCTTACTCAGCATACTTGAAATATTTATTCTTTAAAAAGTTTACTTGTTAAATATTTATATAACTTCTTATTCACATAATAACAATGTAAGAAAATTGTGGGGAAAAAATATATAATAAAAAAAAATTGAGGAAACAAAATTGAGATAAAATTAAAAATAATATTTGTTAGCAAAGTGTGAGAAGAAAAAGTGACCTGTAATCCTATAAAAACATATATTTTGAGAAGGAGGAGAGTGAAAAAAATTCGAAGAAATGAAGCAAGAAAACGTCTCACTCGCAAGGAGAGAAACTGCTGTGAACTCGGCCACAAAAAAGAATAGTAGTGGAGTAACAACTGAGGATAGATTGAGTGAGTTACCTAATGAAATCTTACTCAGCATATTTGAAATCATTATTTTTTAAATATTTTACTTGTTAAATATTTTTATAACTTCTTATTCACATAATAACAATGTAAGCAAAATTGTGGGGAAATAATATAAATATATAAAAAATAAATAAAAAATTGAAGAAACAAAATTGAGATAAAATTAAAAATAATATTTGTTAGCAAGGTGTAAGGAGAAAAAGTGACCTATAATCCTATAAAAACAGGTATTTTGGGAAGGACGAGAGTAAAGAAAATTCGAAGAAATGAAGCGAGATAACCTGATAAAATCTTACTCAGCATACTTGAAATCTTTAGTTTTTAAAAAGTTTACTTGTTAAATATTTTTATAACTTCTTATTCACATAATTACATTGTAAGAAAATTGTATGAAAAAATAAAAATATATATAATAAAAAAATCTAAATAAAAAAAATTTAGAAGAAACAAAATTGAGATAAAATTAAAAATAATATTTGTTAGGAAAGTATGAGGAGAAAAAGTTACCTGTAATCCTATAAAAATAGATATTGTGAGAAGGAGGAGAGTGAAGAAAATTTGAAGAAATGAAGAGAGAAAACGTCTGAAACCCAAGGAGAGAAACTGTTGTGAACTCGGCGGTAAAAAAGAATTGTAGTGGAGTAATAACTTAGGATAGATTAAGTCAGTTACCTGATGAAATCTTACTCAGCATACTTGAAATCTTTATTCTTTAATAAGTTTACTTGTTAAATATTTGTATAACTTCTTATTCACATAATAACAATGTAAGAAATTTGTATGAAAAAATAAAAATATATATACTAAAAAAATCTAAATAAATGAAATTAGTAAAACAAAATTAGAAATAATATTTGTTAACAAAGTGTGAGGAGAAAAAGTGACATGTAATCCTATAAAAATGGGTATTTTTGAGAAGGAAGAAAATAAAGAAAATTCGCATAAATGAAGAGAGAAAATGTCTCACTCCCAAGTGGAGAAATTGTTGTTTACTCGGCGGCAAAAAAGAATAGTAGAGTAACAACTGAGGATATATTGAGTCATTTACGTGATGAAATCTTACTCAGCATACTTGAAATTTTTATTTTTTGAAAAGTTTACTTGTTAAATATTTTTATAACTTCTTATTCACATAATAACAATGTAAGAAAATTGTGGGGAAAAAATAAAAAAATATATAATAAAAAAAATTAGAAGAAACAAAATTGAGATAAAATTAAAAATAATATTTGTTAGCAAAGTGTGAGGAGAAAAAGTGACATGTAATCCTATAAAAATAGGTATTTTGAGAAGGAGAGTGAAGAAAATTCGAATAAATGAAGAGAGAAAACGTCTCACTCCCAAGGAGAGAAACTGCTGTGAACTCAACGGCAAAAAAGAATAGTAGATGAGTAACAACTGAGGATAGATTGAGTTAGTTACCTTGAAATCTTATTCAGGATAATTTCTATTATAGGTGTAAGGTATGTGGTTCATATCAGCTTCTTGAGCAAACGATGGAGGCATATTTGGGTATCCTTACCGGTGCTCAGTCAGTTTTGCCTATGAATATTGGTATTTAGAAGTGTTATGTTTGTCTATGGATATTGTCATCCATAATTGTACTTTTTTACTACGGATATCTTTATTCGTAAGGCGCCATCATACTTTCAGATATACATATCGAGAAGTCAATCATCCTCAGTTTTTATTTTTTTGGTATTGTGATAATTTTGATACTTTTAATGGATTAAAATCCTTTGAACTAAATCAATTTAAAGAATATAAGTAAAGAGCTTGTGGTGTAATGGATTGTTGTGGTGGTGTAGTGGGTGGTGAATTGTTGTGGTGGTAAACTATGAGTTTTGGATATCCATATTTAAAAGTGTTTTCTGAATTCGAATTTTCATATCTACAAATTAATTACGGATATCCAAAACACAAAGATTTCTCATTAAAGATACAAAAGGACTTTTCACATATGCATGTAAAAAAATGGAATGGTGCATGGAAAATCAGCCAAAAGTTTATGCTGCCGCCCAGTGTTGGCCTGCTATTACCTACCCCCATGGACACCACACCATTGATCGAGTGGTGCTTATTTATTGAAATCTTGCATGATAGGAACATATTGGTAGTTTCAGTTATTAAAGTAATAATTTGTGGTGAAATAATTACAAACAAGTACAAATACAGTTTAGATGAAGGAAAAATAAAAGAAAATAATTATTTTTTCCAAATAAATGTTTAAAACTTTATTTGGAAAAAAAAAAGAAAAAAAAAACTTATTTAATTAAATTTTGTTTTACGTTTTGTTGAAAAGGAAATAAACAAGTAAAAAAGTCTCAACATTCATTGCTTCTAAAAGAACTATATCCCAAATCTCTTGAAATGGATTTAACAAATCATCAAAATCTCATTTTTCTAAAATATAAAATCATCGAAACAACCATATCAATTATTTGTATTAACACATTTAATAAAGTATTTATAAATGAGAATAAATTCTAAACAAATTGCTATCGTATATTTTAAGAAGATAAATCACTTAAAAATTAAAATATAACAATTGTAAATATTCAAAATATAGGTACCAAATTTTAAATTATGGACAGATAATTACTAATGTCATTTTACAATTTCCAGTTAAATCAATAACTAGTTTTATCAAACATTTTCAGTTCTTAAGTACAGTCTAATTGATTGTCTTTTAACATTGTTTTATAAACTGTTTTCTAAAACAATTTCACACTACTCAAAACAATCTTTCATCCAATATCTATTAAATTTCGAAAGTTGTTTTTCCAAAAGAAATGTTTTAGAAAAGGAAAAACAGAAACAGCCCAGAGATGTTTTCTCACCCTCTTCTATTTCCATCAAATATTCTGTTCCCCTTCCTCCAAAATCTAATAAAGTCCGAAAATTGCTTCCAAGAGAAATGTGTTAAAAATTTAAAAACAGAAGCAGTCAAGAGATGTCTTCTCAACCTCTTTTATCTTCTTCAAATATTCTGTTCAACATGGAAGCCTAATTGAAAATGGCACAATTCCTACCCTGCAAGAGCAAAGAAAATTAGCTCACAGCAGGGTGATCTCAATGAAAACTGCATACAGTATTAGTACACTTGTTAAATCTGCTTAAGTGCTTCGTTGCTTCAGTGTTTTCCCAAGCAATGGTCAGGACAAATACAAGGCCCTAGATTTCAGGCACTTTTATGCTATTAAAGGCCTGTTATTTTCTGCAAAACTAACCACGTAAGAAGTGGTACTGTCAGATTTCAGGACACTTCAACTAGTAAATTTTGCCTTGACATAGTCTACATGTCAATGTCTGTGTTCCACTGTCTACATTGCGATACATGCCACAAATACTGCATGTCGAGCATTATCAATGCTTAGTTTATACATTATAAGTTTCCTTGTACATGTCGAGCATTTTACCACGTGTTTGGCATTCCACCTCATTCTTAAATTTCTCCCGAAGATATAACTACAAAAGTTATTTCCATTGATCTTTCCCAGAGAGGGAGAGAAAATAGACCCTCAACTGCTTCCTCCCCTCAAATACCTTTAACAATGTTGAACTATACATTACAATTATACCTCCAAGAAAAGAGAAGACTAAGAAGTTTGTCATTTCTACCAAATTTCTGTGTTCTAATTTTAAACAACCAATAAAAGATGTCATCTAGCATAAAAATCTACACATCCAAAATACTAATAAAAGACAGTATTTTTTTGGAGCACTGACAAGTGACTACTCCCAGAATATTCAAAGAAATGAGCGAGCTTCATGTCTTGAACCATTCATGAGTGCAAGCGATCAAATTTTGCTTTCTTCAGGAAAGAGCAAGACTAAAGATCTTCATAAAATGTCAAGAATCTGCAAAGTTTTAAAATATGTAATTATAAGACCATTTGAAGAACCGAAAAAGACGTTTATACAAGAGTACTAAACTAACTGGACTGGAGGACAGATATGAATGAGAAAAAACATAAAAGAGTGCTTCATCCAATAATGTATTAGACCGAATTCCTTGCTCTGAAAAAATCTAATATATATGAAGATACTTCAACCAATTCAGAGTGAGATGAATGTGATGTGATCCTCCCATAGTCAAACTCGAGCAAAAAGAGTTAAAAGGCAAACTTACTCGCATAGGCATCTCTTGCATGACAATATTGCTGCTCTCTTCAATACTTTTTAGAGTCACCACTTCCCCACCAACCACCATATTAATAACAATTCCATCTGCACATTACTCAGGAATGTTAGCAACAATGCAAAACTACAAACTATCACATACTTTAAAAAAAGTTAAATACAGTTCCTTAACTATTGTTTGTGTTGTTTTCAATCAAAATTTAAAGGATTATGCAATCTTTCCAGATAAAACTTCAATTTTGATTAGGAAAAAACACAAATAGGATCTAAGGAACTGTGTCTATGTTTTGTCCAACTTAAAAAAACTATAGAAGTAGGCAATAAAGAAAGGACCGGCTGTTAAACAAGTTGTCAATCGCCTAGTGTATGTCTCCTGCAGGAAACACAAAAATAATGTGGAAAATAAGAAGAGCGAAGATAAATATCAGCTGCAGAAATTGAAATTTGTAGAAGAAAAAAAAAAGCGAAAGAGAAAAACCTTCTTTGCTGGTAACTCGTAGTTAATGAGAAGATGAGCATTCAAGGGAAGTTCTCCAGAAGAAAGGAGAGGGAGACAGGCGTCGGTTACAATGATCATATGAGACCTCTCGTCTTTCCCAATCTCGTCCTCGTTCGGCGCGCCACCGTGATTCGTCTGATTCCACTGAGCTGTTACCTGTCGAAACTTTTCCAAGAGGAAAGCGCGTTCATCTTCAGCGAGATCACTGTACTGACACGCGGAAAAGGGAAACGGAGGAAACAAGAGCGAATTAGGAAAAACAATAGTGTAGCGCGTGGGAATTACGAGGAAGAGAATGAATTGGGGATGGGAAAATAGAAGAGAGACCAGAGCAGAGGAGGAAACGAAGGGGAGAGCGGAGAGAGAGGAGCAGAGAGAGTCGAGGTCGTCGCGCGTGCTGCAACAGACGACGATGGGCAAGGATGGACGTCGAGCCACCAGATCCACGAGTTCGATTACCGTTTGCTGCGATATGTCGATCGTTTTCGATAATCAAAAAATCAGAACGAAAAGGTTATTGAAGTGAAAATGCGTGAGCGAGAGTACCATTTTGAAGTGGAGCCTGTCAACAGCGAGGTAAAAGTGGCGCGGGTGGCTGAAAATGAAGGAGATGGGAGAGTGTGTATGAATATAAAATGGAAGTTAAAGAGGAAAAGAGAAAGAGGAATGAAAAGAAGAGTACCCGGACGGTCCGGTCTGAAACGGCGGAGACGAAGCACAAACGCTGTCCATGGTAGAGGAGAGGAAATGCTTCTTCACCCGGCACTCCCTTTCTTTTATTTCTCGAATTGTAAAAATGTCTTCAGAATTTTCTTTCATTTTATTTTACGTTTCTTTTATTTAAATTTTTGCACATAAAATAAATATGTTAGTTCTAACAATTAATTGTACTAAAATAATATATATATATATATATATATATATATTAAATATTGAATTGAGATGGTGAATTTTTAAAATGTGAAAATTAAACTTTAAAATACTGCTTCACATCCTCAGGTGATAAAGAAAGATATGAGAAAAAGATATAAGTAATTTGATAAAATTAAGTGAAATAAAAATATATATATTATTTTTAATTTAATTTTGTCATATTTTTTATAAAATAATTTATCCTTCAATGTCTACAACTTGATTGAAATTGTTCTTTCCACTATTTTCATCCCAAAATTATCTTGCACTAAGTTTTACTAGACAGGGAGCTTTGGGGTCATCTTATTCACAACAATCTTCGTCTAATAATTCACATTCTCTAAGTATCCTCGTCTTACTAGCTTCTTTGTTGCTGATGTTAGAATCAAATATATCTTATTATATTTTATTATAATCAAATATAATTAAATATTATAAGTATTATATTATTTTGATATTTAATTATAGTTTATTTTAATATGGTTATTGTTCTTGTCAAGATGATCGGTCGAAATTCGATGTGGTTTTGAGTGTTTTTTTTCAAATTTTAGTGAATCGGTTTCAAAGAAATGAGGGGATTTCACCTAAAAAAAAGTTAGTAAGAGCATCAAATTTAGTGTATACAGTGAGTATATTACCAAAATATGAGTTGAGATTGTTTCTTGTGAGTGGTCATCTATATATAAATTTTCATGGATTTAAATCTTTCATATTGGTTTCTCCAGATTTTAATGTGTCAGATTATAGTATTTTCTCATAAAAGCACTGAATATCATTATCTCATAAAAGCACTGAATATCATGTATATAAATTAGAGTATTTTGTAATATATAATCAATCAAGAATATTCTACAAGTAAATCAGAACATTCAAAGAAGTCAGAATATTATGCGTTAACAAGATTGATTCCCATCATATATTTATCTAAATTAATTAATATTATTACATCATGATATTTTATATTGTCAATAATATTTCATATTAAAATATATGCATTTATGAGTATTAATTGTTAAATTAATATAAAATAATTCATAATTTATACATTTATATATTTTTATTTCGACTTCAAGTCCATCAAGATAACATCATCAGGATTAATCATTACATTCAAAATATTATCCATTTTAAAATTCGGAATTCAATAACATTTCTTAAAAACACTTAAAAAATTAAAAGATGAAAATATATTTAAATTTCTTTTGATTTTGATTCCAAAATTATGTAAAACCAGTAGACTTAAAAAAAATATTATTTTCAAAATTTAATCAAAACATAATCTTTACTATCAACCTAGCTACAGAATGCGGCCATTTAGCCATTACATTAAGAAGCCATACATGGTACAAGGATTATTGAAACCTGCTTTCCAATCATACAAGGATTGACCTACGTATATACATTATTAAATTAAAAATAATAACACAACCTTGACACGAATTTGGTCTTTTTACCCAACATAATTATCGCTCAGCCTTTTACTTTTTCACTATTCTATTAATTGACTAAAAGGAAAAATCAAATTGCTCTTTGTTCGTTTGTTGGTCAGTTGCAAACCTTATTGCTCGTCATGATGAGATTTAGAGGTTCAAAGTCAACAACGGGCTTGGATTCCTTGAGACGAGGCCCACCGAAGCCCATTTGCTCTTCGCGGACTCTCTTGTGGTGGTTGTTTCTTTTGTCTGCTAGCGTATCCTCTTTCAACCAAACACCAAACAGTTTCAAACATTCTTCACCACCTTCTTCACCTACCGCCTTCTCAGATCCACAACTTCCTTGCCGCATGATGCGATCTATCTGATCAGGACCCACCATCAGACGGTTCTTCAGAAAAGCCACGAGCTCATCGCACTGCTTCCTCGCACGTGCCAGCTCGCAACTCAGCGTTTCGTTATCCTTCTTCAGTTTCTGATTCTCGCTCGATAACTCGTGAGAAACTGTTGTGTTTGTTTCCACCAATCCCGTGTTCTTCGAACCGGAGGAAGAGGACGAGGTAGAAGTGGACCCAGCCTCGTCTCCACCGCCGGAGTTTAAAGGAGAGCTACCATCGCCGCCGGATTTTCCAGCCTCCGGAGGAAGCGCCGGCAATTGCGGCACGGTCTTGCGGCGTTTGATGTCGCAGAGAAGCTCCTTCTTCCCTCGTTTGAAATGCTCGTTTGCGAATTCCCATTTATCTGGCACAATCTTTCGGAATCCCTGCAAACTCGAAATCGCCAATTTGATTTTTATCATTTACTGATCATATTTGCAATCATCTATAATTAACAGTAATCGTATTTGTTTACATTTCAAGCTCATCAAATTTGCTTTTTGTATCATATATCATAAAAAATACATTGTATTTAGATATCAATTTAAAACTTAAGATTTCCCAAATGTTTCCGAATATATATATAGCAATTAGTAAGAACCACTAATTATGGAAGAAACCCGAAATATTAATTTAAATACCTGAATAATTAGTATTAAAATCTAAATACTTAAAAAAAAATTCTATCAAATTTTAATTTAATCTGAATAACATGTATAAAACACAAGTAATTGATCATCTCACAGGTTGAGATGGAAGTAAATGTAAGGAGAGAAAGAAACATACGTAGGTGTTGAGCTGGCGAACAAAACTGGAGAAGTTATTGTGCTTGAAAGATTTAGGAAGCAAATCCTTGGCAAAATCCGCATGCTTCCACACCACAAACGTGTTCCCACTGTCACTCCACGATATCACCTCGTTCGTCCCGGGATCCTCCACCAACTCATACGTCTTCGTCAAAAACGGTGCCGGCACAGATCGTTGCGACATGATTCCACCCTCACAAATCTCTTCTTATTACAATTTTTCTAAATAAAAAAAGAGAGAGAGAAAAATATAGTGCAGGGAACTCAGGAGGAAGAACTGAAAAGGAGAAGAGCTGTCAAGAACTCCCAATCCCAGCAATAAAAGCCAGAGAGAAAGAAGCGAGAATGAATTAAACTTTTGGAAGGTTTTCTGGAATGATCAGAATCCATGAGTCAAAATATCGAAATCAATTACCATAATTTCACGACACAAAAGGATAAGGTACAGTGAATATTATTGTTATTCTCCTCCTCGAGGATTCTAGGGCGAGGGAGACTCTTATATAATACGGAACCAAATATATTCCAACCCCAAGTGACGTGTGGGTTCTAGAATTTTTGAGAAGCTTATACATATAAAAAAATGGCAACGTTTATTTTGGACCAAACCAAAACTGAATCCACACGTACGCAGTAACAGGGCACTTTGCTTTAGAATACAGTGGACTGGATAAGGAGGCGAGAGAAGAGAAGCATTCCTCACGATTTTCACAAGGGTCGTCTTTGGCTTTCTCTCATGAAAATTGCGTTTTCATTTCCCACATTTTTCTAAAGTGGACTTTCTAATACGCTTCCTTCTGAAAAAACTTTTCCATTTTACTTATTTTTATTATAACATAATTTATAAGCCAGTGCGTTTTAATTGTTTTAGGACGGACGCGTATGAAGGGGTGGCAGGGCGGGGTGGCAGTCCCGCATAGGCCGTATATACTTAATCCACAATATGCGAGTTGGGTTGGTCCGTTACAACGTGAGTTGATTTTTCTAATCTGTTTAGTATAAAAGTTAGTCTATAGACATGCGAGCTAGCCTGCATAAAAAATATTTATTAAAAATAATAATTTTTAAATAATTTTTGATTTTTTTATTTAGATACATTGAGTAAATGATTTTATAATATTATTTCATGAAACATGCATAGTAAGATCTTATTAAAAATTTCGGAATGTAAAATATGAGGCTACATGAAGAAAAAATATGAGAAGTAGAAAAAAAAGATTATACATTTTAAAGTTATACGGGTTATGCAAACCAACCCGTCTCGCACTTGACCCGCACAGACTGCGGGTTATGCAGGACAAACCTAAGCGGAACAGTGGGTTAAAATAAACAACTCGCTTCACTTTTTTTCTCACGGGACCGCGAACAGCCCATCCCACTTTGTAACCCCTACGCGTGTGCTTGTAACTATTTCTCAAAAGTTATAAAATAAAAATTAATTTACATTATAATGTTAATTTTAATTTGTTGGAAGGGGAAAGAGTAAGTGGGTAAGAGAGCTTTTTCTCTGGTCTCACCTAACTCTACATTTCTCCATTTGCTTCCATTCATCGTTTTTGATATTTTAATTATTATTATTGTTGTTATGATTAACTATGTACGTGTTTTGTCATCTTTCATCAATTGGTCTCCCCATTCAGTTTCTCCATTTTTTTTTTGTTTTAGACCTTTTCTGCCTGTTATGACCGCCCAACAAATATATTATAAAGAAATATTGCCAATGGAAGAAAAAGAAGACCAATGCAATGCATACATGACTTTTATTTGTCTGTTACTTTATTTGGACTTTTATGTTCTTTCCTCACAAATTCCTCCAATGTAATTTTCACACTGAATTAACACCATGTTTTAAACAATGTACTTCATGCTACACTTTCGTTTGTTTTCACTGAAATTAACTGCACTTGGATTCTTGTCTCTTCAAGCAATTCCACTGAAGAACAATTAATACTTGAATGCGTAAGTTAACTATATATCTCATTTATCAGTCTTATTCAAACCACTTATCTTTCAAATTAATAAAGAAATATCTTAGGATTTAATTAGTATAGGTTAATGAGGCATTTGACTCTGACAAAACACCTTTCGTAGATGATAAGCTCCTTTTAAACTGTGTGGATAAATGATTTACACTAGTGCAAAAAGAAGAAAAGGATACGCTTTATTTAGTGCGGTTTTTGCGCTACCCGCTTTCATAAAAAACGCGGTGGTATTTTTGAAATTATTTTGATTTACGAATGCGGTTATTTGAATAACCGCATTCGTAAATCAAAGCACTTGATTTACGAATGCGGTTATTTGTATAACCGCACTTGTAAATCAAAGTGCTTGATT
>Ga0123342_1009890_pt1 | contig 11169 bp, 8 predicted proteins | sample Turbeawhitnodule_FD_89960 | JGI IMG/M metagenome (GOLD analysis project Ga0123342, IMG submission 89960) | Root nodule microbial communities of legume samples collected from Mexico - Turtle bean Mexico white nodule | ecosystem: Host-associated > Plants > Roots > Nodule | place: Mexico: Nepantla... | reverse complement strand
GATGAACTATTGATTCTAAGCCATCTCTGGCAATGAATCAACAATTCAAAATGCTTTTCTTGCGTATTCTTGATAAACCAGTGTTTATATATAGATGTAGGAAGATCTGTTTGGGGAGTAAGAAGTTCCCTTGACACATACATGTGATGATACCTTGCTTTATTATGCATGTGCTATAAATAGGTCATAAAAAGGTGGATATCTGATAATAATAATAATAATTAATAACTGAAAATGTTTCTAATCTCACTTAAAATATATTGGTGCAGACCATAAATTACTGGAGCTTGCAGCCTCATTCCAATCTCCTCCTGGTAAACCTGCAACCAAAGTTTCAAGTGTAGCTCGACGTGTGAGAGGTGCTGTCCTTAGGGAGGTTGGCAAGCCTACATTTGTATCTGCATTTTGTCAATCAAACTGTGGAGATGTTAGTCCAAATGTGCTTGGAGCTTTTTGTATAGACACTGAACTACCTTGTGACTTCAATCATAGTACATGTGGAGGAAAGAATGAATTGTGCTATGGCCGAGGACCCGGGTAATTTTTTATTGGATGCTCAATGCTTCTTTATTTCTTACAAATTCTTATGCCATTACGATTTTTGATAAAGTGCCCCCTATAAACTGATCTGGCAGTTATCCAGATGAATTTGAAAGTACACGTATTATCGGAGAGAGACAGTTTAGAAAAGCAGTGGAGCTATTCAATGGAGCATCTGAACAGATTAAAGGGAAGGTTGATTTTCGACATGCTTTCATAGATTTCTCCCAGGTTGCGGTAAATCTTCCTAATGTAAGCACTTCTAAGGTTGTAAAAACATGCCCTGCTGCAATGGGATTTGCATTTGCGGCCGGAACAACAGATGGACCTGGAGCTTTCGACTTTAAGCAAGGTGACGATCAGGTAACCTTCGGTAAGACCTTAGCTGAAGCGTTATCCTAGCTTGTATTCTTAAATAATCTTAGAAGTCTGCATATTTTTTTAATTGTATGTCAGGGAAATCCATTCTGGAAGCTGGTCCGCAACGTACTTAAAACGCCAGGCAAGGAGCAAATAGATTGTCATCAGCCAAAGCCCATTTTGCTTGATACTGGTGAAATGAAGCTACCATATGATTGGGCTGTAAGTTACTCATTTACACTGAATAACGTGTGTTCTAATCTCCTAGCTCAGTTCAATTATGTTCTGTGTTATCTGATTTATAAAATGATGGAGGATTGATGGGAATTGAGACTGTTTCAGCAGCAGATTATTTACTTTCCTCAGAGATTTGTATAACTTTTCCTGGCATGTCCACTTTAATTTCTTTACTAAATTCAAATAATCTGAATGGAAACTGATTTTATAGTATCACTCTTGCATCTTGAAGTCTTGTTTTTTCTTCAGATAGAAGTCCTATTATGCATTCTCTCTAGTTATTATGCCAAATGTTTTTCCAAATCTTGGATTTGTTTTAACTTTCTTTGATGATGGAAGTTTCATTTTTCTCTTCTCCCATTTTCTGCCGCACAGATATACTTCCTTTTTTTCAGCCCCAAATATTTCTTTCTCACATCACAAGGCACTTTTACTCATGTGAACCTTATCTCATGTTCATTTGCAGCCTTCAATACTTCCAATCCAGATCCTCCGAGTTGGGCAGTTAGTTATTCTTAGTGTACCTGGAGGTATGAGCTCTTAGTCATAATTTCTTGTAATGTTATTGTTTGAATTTCTATCCTTTGAATTTTGAAACATTCAAGTTTCAACTAGCCACAACCTTGGTCGTATGAGAATATATTAATCCGCTTAATGAAAATCAAACACAAGTTGTTGAACATCTTTGAGCTGAAAAGAGAGAAATTACACACACATGCACACATACACTCATTGAACTGTTATTGGCAGCAGCATGCTATTCAAAGGATGGCTGCATCTTAGTTATTAATGTCTTTCACTTTTTATGTGTCTAAATGTTTTAAGATCTGATAAAGTGAAAAAAACCAATGCCTTGCTTAATATGTTGTGCTATAATATTATACATATATTCTATTTTTTTTTCTTTTCCCTTGCAGATTGATATTTGTATTTGTATAGTGTTTGTGAATTGTGAGCCTATGAATTTCTTTGATTCTCATGCTTTCAGTGATTGTTTTAATTCTGACAGAATTCACCACAATGGCTGGGAGGCGACTTCGTGATGCAGTCAAAACAGTGCTAAGTGGCAACAAAGGCTACGGTAGCAACATTCATGTTGTTATAGCGGGGTTGACCAATTCTTATTCGCAGTATGTGACTACTTACGAAGAGTACGAGATGCAGAGATATGAGGTCAGTTACACTACACTTGTGAAAAGGGACATAAACATAAAGCATGGAACAAACATTTTTAGATTGCTGTAGCATTAGTAAATCCAACATCAGTGGAAGTTTACGCTTTTAGCTATGCAACTCATTATCAAATAACATAACTTAATATCAGCAAGACATGTAACCTATGTAGCACATATACTAATGCGGACACTTATATGACATGGACAGAGACACACACTTATGACACGGACACGAGATACGTATAATCTCTAAAATGTTGGACACGAGTACACAGATTTATATATTATATAATTATGAATTATATAAATTAACAATAAAGATTTGTGTGCACAAGTATGTTTCAGTTTTTTTTAGCAGAAAGATATTTTTCATGGCGGATTCAAAAAGATTTGTTTATTTTTACAATCATATTAGAAATCAAACAAATATATTTTGAATTGGAGATTTCACCGATACGTGTCATATAAGTGTTTGTGTTCGACATGGACACACCGTTTAAGAGGCGTGTCCAAGCCTCATAGGATGTAACCACCATGTTCATCTTCATAACTTCAATTTCCATGTTACCAGGGTGCTTCCACGCTGTACGGTCCACACACACTGAGTGCTTACATTCAGGAGTTTACAAAGCTTGCACGTGCTCTCATCAGTGGTCAGCCTGTAGAACCAGGCCCTCAGCCCCCTGATCTCCTAGACAAGCAAATAAGCCTCTTAGCTCCAGTTGTGATGGATGCAACCCCCATTGGTGTGAAGTTCGGGGATTGTAGTTCTGATGTTCCCAAGAACTCCACCTTCAAGCGAGGTGCCATGGTGTCTGTTGCTTTCTGGTCTGCATGCCCTCGTAATGACCTTATGACAGAAGGTACATTTTCCCTGGTGGAGTTTCTCCAAGGAAAGAACACTTGGGTTTCTGCTTATGATGATGATGATTTTTGCTTGCGCTTCAAATGGTCAAGACCTTTTAAATTCAGTTCTCACAGCAAAGCCACCATAGAATGGAGAATCCCTCAGGATGTAACTCCTGGTATATACAGAATTAAACATTTTGGTGCTGCAAAAGGTTTATTCGGGTCAATTCGTCACTTCACAGGTTCATCTAGTGCATTTGTAGTTGAATAGCAAAGGGAGGGATACCACTTGATCATACATACATCTTTAATTGTCTGTATTCTATTAGAGAACTGAATTGTAGCAGACTATATTAAATCAAGGATGATTACCAACTATTCTCTTTTTCTTTTCGTACAAATTCTCTGCAACTAACCAATTTCTTTATATTTTTTTATTTGGAGGGAACATAACTATTCATCATTGTAGTTAATCAAGTCATTTGTGACTTAAAATTGCTCTTTAAACACTGCTAATCATTCATGTTTAATTGTTACATACATAAAATTGCTCTTTAAACACTGCTAATCCTTGATAATTTTTTATGATTCCGGAATAAGACTTCCGCAAGCAAAAGTTGTTTTCAGAATAAGAAATTCGTGCTGATAAAAAAAATAAAAAAATAAGAAATTCGTGGGTTTTTAGAATAGAAAATTTGGAAGAAAAAAAAATCATTATGGAACATTCTTTATGGATTTATTTATTTATTTTCAGAATGATAAATTTAGAATACATAAAATATATTTTTGGTATTCTGAAAATAAATATTTTGAAAAGAATAATTTGAAAGTCATTTTAAAAGAGGTAAAATAGTTTTTTCCAAGGATGATGGGGTGGAGGAAATCATTTGTTGGGGTGGAGGGAGAAACACCCAAAGATCTTGCACATTTAAGAGATCATATACCTTTTTTTTCTGCAAAGATATAATTTTTTAAATGATTAATGCTAAACTTAATAATCTTATCATATATAGTAAATCAAATGAATAAAGTTATGATGGGTAAAAGGACGACGACGTTTTAGTGGAATAATTTAAAGGAAACGAAGAATTTGTAAGAAAAGGAAATGAAATATAAAGTAATTTATTTATTTAACAGTACGACGACGTTTAGCAAGAGTGGTTTTGTAGTTTCTACTACACCGGGAAGAAGCAGCAGCAGCTGGGTCGAATCGCGTTTCGCCAGCGGAAGAAGAGAGAAAGGGCGCGGGCTCACACACTCGCACTCACACTCACACACCTTCTGAGCTGTGAGCAAGATTTTGAACAGCAGAAGAAGAAGCAGTTGATTGCGGAAATGTCAGTGCAAGAGTACCTCGATAAGCACTCTCTTTCCCGAAAACTCGAAGATGCCGTCAATGCCGCCGTTAGGGCCAAAACCTCCGATCCCGTTCTCTTCATCGTATCTCTCTGCCTCTCCTCATTTTTCACGTTTTCTCTTTCTCTCACTTCTCATCATCGGAATTTCTCAGCGTGCTTTTTTGCGGTGACCGCAGTCGAATCACATGAGAAAAGCAGTGCAATCGGTGATTACGAAAATCAAGGCAAGGCAGATCCTCGATAGCCGAGGGATTCCAACCGTCGAAGTCGACTTGCATACTAACAAAGGAGTGTTTCGCGCTTCGGTTCCCAGCGGCAACTCCACCGGCATGTAAACCCTCTCACTCTTCCTCTTAGCTGCAATTCCTCTCACCGGTTTATTCAATTCGTTCTCGAATTTGTTCGTTGATAATTCCTTTCAGGTACGAGGCTGTTGAGCTGCGGGATGGAGACAAAGGAGTGTATCTCGGAAATGGCGTGGCCAAAGCTGTTAAGAATATCAATGACAAAATATCTGAGGCGTTGATCGGTATGGATCCCACGCTTCAGTCGCAGATTGATCAGGCTATGATAGACCTCGACAAAACTGAGAAGAAGGTGATTTAACAGTTGTGAAGTCATTCGATTGGTTGTTAATATGCCGTACTACATTTTTGTTTCGTTCAGTGCATCTTCGATTGTTTTATATTTCAAAATGAATTTGGCTACTAATTAGGTAAAATGCTATGCAAAAGGTTGAATTATATTATCCTATGGTTTTCCTGTCTTTCTCTAGTCAAGGATATAAGACTTTTAGCTTTTCTTAGTTACGTTGATGGATGCAACTCAGATCAGCAAACTGAAGAGTTTCTGATTCTGTTTCACCAAAAGGAATGGAAGTCTCCATCAGAGTATTTATTTCTGAAATGCTGTAAAATAAATGCTTTTGTGTCAATTAGTAAGCTACAATCATAAAAGTTCGGCTGTTCGAAATATGATAAATTCATACAGGATGTTATAGAAGCATTATTTACATTTCTCTTGGTCTTTGCGTACTCAGTTTCCTTTTGAGTTTCAAATAGTTCAAATCCACGATATAATTTTCTTATGATAATTTCTAGTATTATCTTTCTTGTATATTCTTCTGGAGATCTTGTTGAAGGAAGTTAGTGTGACTGATTCTTATATCATGCATTTGTTGTGAACAGGACTTATACATGCATGTTTGAATAATTCATCTTAACGAGATAGGTTTCCTTATATTATATTTTATCTTTTCTGTTTCTAATGTTCTTTGCAGGGGGAACTTGGAGCCAATGCTATATTAGCTGTGTCCATTGCTGCTTGTAAAGCTGGTGCTGCTGAAAAGGAGGTATGACTGTCCATTAATATTTCTGTTAAGTTCATTTAACTTTTAATCTGGAAATGCGTATATATCATGATATCATGAAAATAAAGACAAGAACATACCAGGTACCACTTTACAAGCACATTGCTGACCTGTCTGGGAAAACTAACCCAACACTTCCCGTTCCCGCCTTCACTGTAATAAGTGGTGGAAAACATGCTGGGAGTAATCTGGCCATTCAGGTATAGTTTCTTTTGCAGTTTAACTTCTTACACATTCTCATTAGTGTTCTACCAATCTTACCTTTATTATGCTTGTGTTCCTTTTATCTAATAAACTAATGAATAGTGAAATTAACTGACAAATAAATGTGGAAATATGTCAAATCAATCATACAATATCCTGGGGATCTTACATTTTCATCGTAACCAGCTTATAATTTTTCCTTGTAACTATCACCGATTGAATTATTTAGGGCATCACTTTGGCGATTTGTTGTTGTGTTTGATTTTGTTTTTTATTTTCAGACCTTCTAACATTAACAGATATAGTTTCCTATGTGATTTGGGCCCTTTTTAGATATGAAATATTTCTTATATAATTCCTATTAGGAAATCATGGTTCTCCCAATTGGAGCAAGCAAATTTGAGGAAGCACTGAGAATGGGTACTGAGACCTATCATCACTTAAAGGTGGTTTTGCTTGATTTCTTCTTTTATTTTTAACCAATCCTATTGGTTTTACTTTCTGTCTTTAGGGATATTTTTCTTTTAATTTCACTCATTAGAATGTTCCTAGAAACATAAACATATCATTTCCCATCCAATATACATGTTTTTCCATCAATAATGCATTAAAGAATATCAATAGTCAGTTGCAGATGTCATGTTTAGGCTGATATATTTATTTATTGTTGATGACAAAAGGGCAGGCTGTCATTACAGAAAAATCTGGTGCACATAACTGTAATGTTGGTGAAGATGGTGGCTATGCTCCTAATATCACCAGGCAAGTTTTTTATTTTATTGAATTATTTGGCATCTACAGCTTTTGGAAATTCTTTAGGTTAACTACAACAAATCCTTTTTCCACTTTGTGGGGTCACTTACGTGGATCACATGGCACCATAAATTTCTATGAAGTTCTTAACTGTTAAATGAATAGCATAAAATAGGGAAAAAGTCTCCATTTTAGAACAAAAGAAAGTAAACAAAAATTATCTCCAAAAACTGCGGTATATAGTATTTTGTATAATATAATCACAGTTGCATGCATCTGGTTGGTAATTTGACTTCTGGTTCTTCTGCTGTAGTTTTATTTTCTCTAAGTGTACATTGTTATTTTTTGGATACATTGATGTGAAATCTCTATTCCTTCGAAATCTCTAAGTGTAGGTCTTTTTATTTTATTTCTAGTTTTTATCTGACTGTATTTAAGTATCATCAGCTTTAGAGAAGCCCTGGATCTTGTCAAGGAGGCCATTAGCAGAACTGGTTATAATGATAAAATAAAGATAGCTCTTGATGTTTCTGCTACAAATTTTTGCATAGGTAAGTATAAGTTTCTATCCTTTTTTACTTTTAGATTCTCGAGAAGATAGAATTTGGTGATACTTGCTTACTTTAATATTGCTTATTGCTATTATAATTTGACTGTTGCAGCAGTGCCATGCTAACTATTTTACTGCATCGTTTACTTTCTAAGAGATGTAAAAATAACAATCTTATCTGTTAATAATACTTCAATAATGGCTATAAATACCAAAGAACATCGGCATCAGGTGTGGTAATATGTCATCTTTATTTAAATTCCAGTTGTGCCATTTTCAACTTGGTTTCTGAATCTTGTTGTACAAGTATTATATGATGGTATGTGATTAATGTTATTTATTTGGAGAGGAGGGGGCGTTACAGGGTAATCACATTTAATTTATTTTGAGTTTACATACTTTAAAAGTTTAGAGAGATAAATAAGGGTTTGGAAGGGTAAGAGATAAACAAACTTTAAAAGTGCTATAGGATGACCATGGGCGATTGTTATGAATTTTAATCTCAAGAGCCTGTTATTGATTTTTTGTCATGCTTGATCATTTTAATGTTTTATTGTTAACTAGTATTTTAACCTGTTCAATGCATGGGATGAATGATTATTTTATACAACTAAATTTATAATAAATAAATATATTTCATAAAAGTTATATTATAGTAATTAAATTTCATAACAAATATATACTTTTAAACATAAAAAATATATCTTAGATTTTTTTTATAAACAATCTATATTGTGATACTGGGTTGTTTTAACTATTGATAATTTATTTTTAAAAACATTGAAATTTAATTTAGAAATAAAGTTGAAAAATATAAATACCGTTAAAAAATATCCTTATTCATAACTATTCTATTTTATATATAGAGAGGATATTAATACTATGGTTGATAGTTAATTTATAAGCAAAGCTACTGCAAAATGTTACAATATTTCACTATGTTAATTTAATACTAACACCTTTTTCTGTCATGCAACCTTCCTCACCTCATGGTGTTAGGCTCCTTTTGCCTTTTGAATAAATTTGACCAGGTTATGCTGTTATTTATATATGATTTTTCCCTGATATAGGTAAAAGATATGATCTAGATTTTCAATCTCCTCAAAAATCTGGACAGAATTTTAAGTCAGCAGAGGATATGATAGAGTTGTACAAGGAACTATGCTCGGGTACACCATTTTATCTTAAAATTTGACTAACGGGAATGTTATAATTTATTCAGCACAGGGCTTTGTGTTTATTTTGGATTTTTCTTTTTGAATTTGTAGAATACCCTATTGTGTCAATAGAAGATCCATTTGACAAGGAAGATTGGGAACATATCAAGTATATCTCAAGTCTTGGAATTTGTCAGGTATTTTTTTTTTAATTTTAATCAATTAATATTTTGTTTGAGTTAATGTCAATTCAATCTCTGTACTAGTTAATCTGTGCAGCAAAGATTGTGCTGTGCAGTAAGCTTTACCATTTTCGAGTTTGCATAATGTTTTAAATGATAACAGTGTACATATTTAATAAAAAATAAGAACAAATTGATTGTTAGTGTATAAATGCCATATTGACTCGTTAGCAGGCTATGTGGGCAAGGGAGGAATAAACATTTCATATAAAATTGTTGTCTTTTTCCTTCATATCGGGATTGAGCATTAGATAGGTTAATTGCATATTGCGACTGAGATGTTTATTTTACATAAATTGGCTTCTGATGGAACTTCTGTTTATATAGTTTTTTCTTTATTTGAATGGTTCTGCAGATAGTTGGGGATGATCTCTTGATGTCAAATGCAAAACGCATTGAGAAAGCAATAGCTGAGTCTGCTTGTAATGCCCTTCTACTGAAGGTAAATTTTGTGACTTCAATAACTTTGAAGTATTTTGTTTTGCCTAATGAAAAAATTAATCTTATATATATATATATATATATTGTTTTGTTTTAAAATATTAAATACTAAACTCTGTTGTTTATGGAATGGAAGCAATCCTGTTTCAGAATTAAGTTGGGGTGTTGAATATCCACAAATATTGGAAAAAGTTGTTTTTCAAGAAAATACAAGATCATAAATTGCAAAGCTAGGTTATGTAAAAAGAAGAGAAATTGAAACACAACATGCCTGTAATTTTGAGTTGCCTGAGATGTGGAACTTATCTAGGGAGAATAAACTCCGGGAATATAGAGAACCCAATGGACAGGGGAATTAAAAGTTTGGAATAGTTCCCAGTGTTTCAAGGAACAGAAATCAAGAGATTGTGACAGAGATAAAATATTTTGGTGGTGATCTGTCTCTTCCAAAAGGCCACAACACATAAGCATGAGATAGATACAAAACGAGGCAGAAAAAGAAAAAGCTGTAACCAACTTCTCCAGTACCCTATTTTAGTGATTGTGCATTGCCACATCAGCAAACCACAGTAAAAGGAAATAAACCCAAATTAAAGAGGTAACCTATAAAACAGAATGAAATAAAAAAAAAAATAACGTGCAAGCTACAGCATTTATAGGTGATCCCATGTAAATTCTGTAAGAATAACCTCCGTGCATCTTTGTTCTCAAGCTGAGAAGTTGAGAACTTCTTGAGAAAATCATAGTGAAACCCTCAGGTGGCATGCTCTGGAGGTAAATTCTTCCATTCGATGAAAACCCTAGTAGTAAAACGCATCCCCTCTTTACCATTTTCTTGTACAAAATTGCCTCAGGCTCCCCTATTGAAAACTATTTATGAATTGGGTGGCAAAGGGTGGGTAGTAGCAGAACTGGTTCCTTGCCAAGCTTCAGCTGTGTAAAATAGCATTCCACCTCTTCAATACTAAGCTGACTCCTTGTTGCAGCTGCCATGGTAGCCCAGCACCTAAAATCTGATACCGATTGAGATGGAATTTATCCAGGGTGAATACAGAACCCAATGGACAGGGGAACTAAAAGTTTGGAATAATTCCCAGTGTTCAAGGATAAGCATAACAGGAATTGAGAGATCGTGATGGAGATAAAATATTTTGGTGGTAATCTGTCCCTTCCAAAACGCCACCAACACATATAAGCAGTGGACAGTTACAAAACGCACACAGGTAGAAAAAGAAAAAGCTGTAACCAACTTCTCCACTACCCTATTTTAGTGATTGTGCATCACCACATCAGCAAATCACAATAAAAGGAAATAAACCCAAACAAAAGAGTTAACCTATAAAGCGACAAATAAAATAATGTGCAAGCTACAGAATTTGTAAGTGACACCATATAAAGGCTGGAACATTGTCCGTGTACTTCTCTATAAATCATTTGGTAGAGTATATTAATTCTCCTCTGCAGTTTTCCTTCTATTTTCTTGTAGAAAACAAATATTGAAATGTCACTGTTGTAACCTAGGTCAACCAAGTTGGAACTGTTACAGAGGTCATTGAAGTGGTGAGGCTGGCAAAGGAAGCACATTGGGGAGTGGTAACATCTCATAGATGTGGCGAAACCATAGACTCTTTCATTGCTGATTTATCTGTTGGCCTTGCTTCTGGTGTGATTAAATCAGGAGCTCCTTGCAGAGGAGAGCGGCTAGAAAAGTACAACCAGGTGTCTTTCTGATTCTTATGCTGATGGTTTTACTGCATTATTGTCATGCTTCCAGATTATTTATCTACTAATTACATTCCCTCAACTAACCAGTTTATCGTAAGGTGCCTGTTTTCTTTGATAGGTGGTATATTTTCGATATCAATAGTGTAAAACTGGTGTTATAACCTGTAAATTTTGTTCATTGCTGGTTGTAAATATGCTAATTTGTTCTG
>Ga0123342_1009889_pt1 | contig 11170 bp, 9 predicted proteins | sample Turbeawhitnodule_FD_89960 | JGI IMG/M metagenome (GOLD analysis project Ga0123342, IMG submission 89960) | Root nodule microbial communities of legume samples collected from Mexico - Turtle bean Mexico white nodule | ecosystem: Host-associated > Plants > Roots > Nodule | place: Mexico: Nepantla... | reverse complement strand
TTTTTCCTTGAGGTTCCAAAATCCACCACATCTTCCATGCTTCCAAACTCAAGCCATTATGTGAAAATGATAAGGAGTTGTAGTTACCCACTCTCTGTTGACAACCAACCTAAAGTCCTATGATTGTAGTGGCTTCCAAAATTGAAGGCAACACACCACAAAAGGATATTTTATGCAATTGTTTCCTGCACCCAATGATTTTTGAACCTGCACTCAATCAACTTATAAAATTCCAAAATTGTTTTTCATTCCAGAATTGAAAATTCAGAATTAAAAAATACATTCAGAAAAAAGAAATCCCAAGAGAACTTTTGTGCTCTAGAAATAAAATTCAAAAGTAGAATTGGAAAATCAAAATCTGTTTCCAAAAAAGCAATTTAAGAATACCAAAAGTTTATTCCAAAATAGAAATAGAAATTCTAAACAACAAAATCCAAAAACATATCATGGAAAATTTCGGAATCCAAAAAAATATTCCAGAAAACTAAATCTATAAATATATTATAGAATACCAAATCCGAAATATATTTCAACGTGCACCCCTCACTCCTATTTAAAAACTACATAACACATTTTGATCATTTTGCTTCAGTTATAAGGTGCAGGAAGCAATTGGCATATTTTGATTTAGTGGCAAGGTCTCTTTCCCGAAGACTCTACCTGAGAGCTTGAGGATGGCTTGTTAAAGGATTATCATGATCTACACCTTATGGACAAAGTGTTTGTCCATTAGGAAGGGCATGATATGAACTATGATGAAGAGGCCCAAAAAAATATAGATTCAATCCATGAGATACAGTAACAATACCATAAAATGCATGTATGAGAAGAAGGAATGCATGAAAGATTTCTCCCTCTGCTATAATTCCCATCTGTCTGTTCTAGTTTGTCTTCCTTCTACCCCTTCTATTTGCTTCAACATGTGATTAATCATAACCAAACACATCAATTACTCTTTTGGTGCTTTGAGTTTTACAACAACTGAAACCATAGGTGTTCAAAGTCTAGCTCGAATGAAAAAACCCGAAAAAAAAAACATCGGGTACTTCTGAAAAAAAAAATCTAGGAGGTAACTTCTAAGAAAATTGAGATGCTCAGGGTAGTTTTAACTAACATGAAAAATTTAATTCGCTTTATAGTCTTATTTTATTTAATTTTCCTATTTATGAGTCTATTTCTAGAAATCATACTTCCCAAAAATTACCTTGATTAAAAATTTAAAATACACAGTATAAAAAGATAACTCGGTATAACCGCATTGCAAGATATTCAAAATAAAAGTAGTTATTTCGACGACTAATTCAGGAACAAGAGGCATTTACCTATATAGAAATACAGAATAAAGAAAAATGAATTGAGTAAAGAAAGAGCCCTTCGAAACTCCAATTCTATCTTCCTAGATTGAATCTTTTACTAGGTTTAGGGTTTATTTCCAAACAATTCATTATTTGTGGGAATGAACATCCAGAGCTTTATCTGAACCGACAGATAAACTATTTGCTCCTTTCATGTCTGTTCTTTTAGTTTCACAGAAAACAAAAAATTCGAAAACGGTTCCCAACAGTGAATTTGTCCACAACCTCAAGGTTTTGGAGTGCTCGCGACACAATACCACTGTAATTGCACCCACATTAATATCAAAGAACAAGACGGAAGTGTGACTGCAACAGCAATTCAACACCTTGACATATAATAACAATCTTCTCCGAATAAACCAATTTATCTGCTCTAGCTTTTATTGCCACTGACAAAGTCTGGAGTAGGCTTGAGAGCTTGGTGCTGCTTTCGTTAACTATTTTATTAATTCATCAACTTAGAGGGCCAAAATTTCTGCACGTGGTCACCACCCACCACCCCTTCACCCAACCTCAGCAAAGCAACAGCACCAGTCTCAACCCCAAGTAGCACAGTCAGTGCCGCATGGAAACTAAAGCAGAACACATACATTTTTATTTTCATTTTCCGAAAATACAAATGTCATCCCAGAAAATGTAGGCGAACAAAACATTTAATAAAAAGAATGTCTTAAATCCTCAAAAAGGAAGAGAACAAGACGGAAGTGTGACTGCAACAGCAATTCAACACCTTGACACATAATAACAATCTCCTCCGGATAAACCAACTTATCTGCTCTAGCTTTTATTGGCACTGACAAAGTCTGGAGTAGTGCTGAGAGCTTGGTGCTCCTTTTGTTAACTATTTTATTGATTCATCGACAGGGTCAAAATTTATGCATATGGTCACCACTCACCACCCCTTCACCCAACCTCGGCAAAGCAGCAGCACCAGTCTCAACCCCAAGCCACACAGTCAGTGCCGCATGGAAACTAGAGCAGAACACCAACTTTTTTTCTTCATTTTCCAAAACTACTAATGTCATTCCAAGAAAATGAATGCGAACAAAACATTTAATAAAAAGACTGTCTTATATCCTCAAAATCCACTACCTCATTTTAGATTTTGAGTTCACCAAGACATATATATAAGTACAAGGCACAAAGATACTCAAATATTTTAATTATTTAATTGTGAATTTCACTTTTTATTAAGTTAATTCTTTCTTAGTTTTTCAACGATCTATCTCCATTTAAGGATAAAGATATACAAGCCATTAGCTTCATTTTTTTAAGTGTTTATAATCAAATGTAAAATTTGTTAGTTTATATAAATATACAATGAATGTTATACTTATCTTTTTTTTTTTTACAATTTTTTTTGGAAAACGTAGAAAAATCATATTGCATTCTAATTTTCTTTAGGCAATCCGTAACCAAAACCTAGAAAGAGTTTCCTAAAAAGACTAAGGAAAACAACCTAGAACAATCACCTTGCATTCTAATTGTTTTCTCAAGTTTTACACCAAAATCACCGCCAAAATTCAACAAACCTAGTTCTAAATCTTCCTTAGGCGATCCTAACCAAAACCTAGAAAGAGTTTCCTAAAAAGAGTACGTTAGTAAAACAATCATCTTGCAATCTAATAATTTTCTCATTTTTTAAACCAAAACCACCTGCAAAATTCTTCAAACCTACTTCTAAATCTTCCTTAGATGATCCGTAACCAAAACATAGAAAAAGTTTCGTTCCTAAAAACACTAAGGAAAACAACCTCGAACAATCACCTTGCATTCTAATAACTCTCACAACTTTTACACCCAAACCTACTTCTACATTTTCCTCAAAAATTCATCAAACCTACTTCTATATTTTCCTCAAAAATTCATCAAACCTAGAAAGAGTTTCCTAAAAAGACTACGGAAGACATTCTAGAAGAATCACATTGCATTCTAATAGTTTTCTTAACTTTTACACCCAAATCAACTCAAAAATTCATCAAACCTAGTTTAAAGCCTTCCTTAGACAATCCGAAACCAAAACCTAGAAAGAGTTTCCTAAAAAGAGGAAGGAAAACAACCTAGAACAATCACCTTGCATTTTAATAGTTTTCTCAAGTTTTACGCCCAAATCACCACCAAAATTCATCAAACCTAGTTCTAAGTCTTCGATAGGCGTTTCGTAACCAAAACCTAGAAAGTTTCCTAAAGAGACTAGGGAAGACAACCTAGAACAATCACCTTGCATTCTAATAGTCTTCTCAACTTTTACACACAAATAGCCTCCAAAGTTCATCAAACCTAGTTCTAAATCTTCCTTAGGCGATCCGTAACCAAAACCTAGAAAGAGTTTCCTAAAAAGACTATTGAAGGTAACGTAGAACAATCAGCTTGCATTCTAATAGTTTTCTCAGTTTTTAAACCAAAATCACGTCCAAAATTCATCAAACCTACTTCTAAATCTTCCTTAGGCGATCCGTAACCAAAACCTAGAAAGAGTTTCTTTTCTAAAAAGACTAAGGAAGACAACCTAGAACAATCACCTTGCATTCTATTAGTTTTGTAAAGTTTTACTCCCAAATCATCTCCAAAATTCATCAAACGTAGTTCTAAGTATTGCTTAGGCGATCCGTAACCAAAACCTAGAAAGAGTTTCCTAAAAACACTAGGGAAGACATCCTAGAACAATCACCTGCAATCTATCAGTTTTCTCAAGTTTTACACCCAAATCACCTCCAAAATTCATCAAACCTAGTTCGAAGTCTTCGTTAGGCGATCGGTAACCAAAACCTAGAAAGATTCCTAAAAGGACTAGAGAAGACAACCTAGAACAATCACCTTGCATTCTAATAGTTTTCTACACTTTTACACCCAAATCACATATAAAATTCATCAAACCTACTTCTAAATCTTCCTTAGGCGATCCATAACCAAAACCTATAAAGAGTTTCCTAAATAGACTAATGAAGACAAACTAGAACAACCACCTTGATTACTAATAGTTCTCTCAACTATTACAACCAAATCACCTTCAAAATTCATCAAACCAACTTCTAAACTATCCTTAGGAAATCCGTAACAAAAAACCTAGAAAGAGTTTCTTAAAAAGACTAAGGAAGAAAACCTAAAACAATCACCTTGCATTCTAATAGTTTTCCCAACTTTTACACCCAAATCACCTCAAAAATTAATCAAACCTATTTCTAAATCTTCCTTACGCGATCCGTAATCAAAACCTACAAAGAGTTGGCTAAAAACAATAAGGAAGACAACCTAGAACAATCACCTTGCATTCTAATAATTTTGTCAACTTTTACACCAAATCACCTCCAAACTTCATCAAACCTACTTCTAAATCTTCCTTAGACGATCCGTAACCACAACCTAGAAAGAGTTTCCTAAAAAAGCTACGGAAGACAACCTAGAAGAATCACCTTGCATTCTAATAGTTTTCTCAACTTTTACACCCAAATCACCTCCAAAATTCATCAACCTAGTTCTAAATCATCCTTAGGCAATCCGTAACCAAAACCTAGAAAGAGTTTCCGAAAATCACTAAGGAAGACAACCTAGAACAATCACCTTGCATTCTAATAGTTTTGTAAAGTTTTACTCCCAAATCACATCAAAAATTCATCAAACTTCGTTCTAAATCTTGCTTAGGCGATCCATAACCAAAACCAATAAAGAGTTTCCTAAAAAGACTAGGGAAGACATCCTAGAGCAATCACCCTGCATTCTAATAACTTTCACAACTTTTACACCCAAATCACTTCCAAAATTCAACCTACTTCAATATTTTACTCCAAAATTCATCAAACTTAGAAAGAGTTTCCTACAAAGACTAGGGAAGACAACCTAGAACAATCACCTTGCATTCTAATAGCCTTCTCAACTTTTACACACAAATAGCCTCCAAAATTCATCAAACCTAGTTCTAAATCTTCCTTAGGCGATTCGTAACCAAAACCTAAAAAGAGTTTTCTAAAAAAACTATGGAAGGTAACGTAGAACAATCAGCTTGCATTCTAATAGTTTTCTCAGTTTTTAAACCAAAATCACCTCCAAAATTCATCAAACCTACTTCTAAATATTCCTTAGGCGATCCGTAACCACATCCTAGAAAGACTTTCCTAAAAGGACTAGGGAAGACAATCAAGAACAATCACCTTGCATTCTAATAGTCTTCTCACCTTTTAGACACAAATAGCCTCCAAAATTCATCAAACCTAGTTCTAAATCTTCCTTAAGCGATCCCTAACCAAAACCTAGAAAGAGTTTCCGAAAAACACTAAGGAAGACAACCTAGAACAATCACCTTTGCATTCTAATAGTTTGGTATTGTTTTACTCCCAAATCACCTCCAAAATTCATCAAACTTAGTTCTAAATCTTGCTTAGGTGATCCGTAACCAAAACCAATAAAGAGTTTCCTAAAAAGAGTAGGGAAGACATCCTAGAGCAATCACCTTTCATTCTAATAACTTTCACAACTTTTACACCCAAATCACTTCCAAAATTCATCAAACCTACTTCAATATACCTCCAAAATTCATCAAACCTAGAAAGAGTTTCCTAAAAAGACTACGGAAGACATTCTAGAAGAATCACATTGATTTCTAATAGTTTTCTTAACTTTTACACCCAAATCAACTCAAATATTCATCCAACCTAGTTTAAAGTTTTCCTTAGGCAATCCGAAACCAAAACCTAGAAAGAGATTCCTAAAAAGACAAAGGAAAACAACCTAGAACAATCACCTTGCATTTTAATAGTTTTCTCAAGTTTTATACCCAAATGACCACCAAAATTCATCAAACCTAGTTCTATGTCTTCGTTAGGCGTTCCATAACCAAAACCTAGAGTTTCTTTTCTAAAAAGACTAAGGAAAACAACCTAGAACAATCACCTTGCATTTAAATAGTTTTCTCAAGTTTTACACCCAAATCACCACCAAAACTCATCAAACCTAGTTCTAAGTCTTCACTAGGCGATCCGTAACCAAAATCTAGAAAGTTTCCTAAAAAGACTAGGGAAGACAACCTAGAACAATCACCTTGCATTCTAATAGTCTTCTCAACTTTTACACACAAATAGCCTCCAAGATTCATGAAATCTAGTTCTAAATCTTCCTTAGGCGATCCGTAACCTAAACCTAGAATGAGTTTCCTAAAAAGACTATGGAAGGTAACGTAGAACAATCAGCTTGCATTCTAATAGTTTTCTCAGTTTTTTAAACCACAATCACCTCCAAAATTCATCAAACCTATTTCTAAATCTTCCTTAGGCGATCCGTAATCAAAACCTAGAAAGAGTTTCCTAAAAATAATAAGGAACACAACCTAGAACAATCACCTTGCATTCGAATAGTTTTGTCAACTTTTACACCCAAATCACCTCTAAAATTGATCAAACCTACTTCTAAATTTTCCTTAGGCGACTCGTAACCAAAACCTTGAATGTTTCCTAAAAACAATAAGGAAGACAACCTAGAACAATCACCTTGCATTCTAATAGTTTTGTCAACTTTTACACCCAATCACCTTCAAAGTTCATGAAACGTACTTCTAAATCTTCCTTAGGCGGTCCGTAACCAAAAACCTAAAAAGAGTTTCGTAAAAAGACTAAGGAAGACAACCTAGAACAATCACCTTGCACTCTAATAGTTTTCTCAACTTTTACAACCAAATGACCTCCAAAATTCATCAAACCTAGATCAAAATCTTCCTTAGGCGATCCGTAACCAAAACCTAGAAAGAGTTTCATAAAACGACTACGGAAGACAAGCTAGAAGAATCAACATGCATTCTAATAGTTTTCTCAAATTTTACACAAATCACCTCCAAAATTCATCAAACCTAGTTCTAAATCTTTCTTAGGCGATCCATAACCAAAACCAATAAAGAATTTCCTATAAAGACTAGGGAAGACATCCTAGAACAATCACCTTGCATTCTAATAGTTTTCTAGACTTTTACACTCAAATCGCCTACAAAAATTATCAAACCTACTTCTATATCTTCTCTAGGCGATCCGTAACCCAAACCTGGAAAAAGTTACCTAAAATATCTAAGGAAGACAACCCAAATCATCTCCAAATTCATCAAACCTAGTTCTAAATCTTTCTTAGGCGATCCATAACCAAAACAAACAAAGAGTTTCCTAAAAAGACTAGGAAAGACATCCTAGAACAATCACCTTGCATTCTAATAGTTTTCTAGAATTTTACACTCAAATCACCTACAAAAATTATCAAACCTAGTTCTATATCTTTTGAAGGCGATCCGTAAACCAAACCTGGAACAAGTTACCTAAAAAGTCTAAGGAAGACAACCCAAATCATCTCCAAATTCATCAAACCTAGTTCTTAACCTTTCTTAGTCGATCCATAACCAAAACAAACAAAGTGTTTCCTAAAAAGACTAGGGAAGACATCCTAGAACAATCAGCTTGCATTCTAATAGTTTTCTAGACTTTTACACTCAAATCACCTAGAAAAATCATCAAACCTAATTCTATATCTTCTGTAGGCGATCCGTAACCCAAACCTGGAACAAGTTACCTAAAAAGTCTAAGGAAGACAACCTTGAACAATCACCTTGCATCCTAATAGTTTTCTCAACTTTTACACTCAAATCACCTCCAAAATTCATCAAACCTACTTCTAAACCTTCCTTAGGCTATCCCGTAACCAACACTTAAAAAGACTAAGGAAGAAAACCTAGAATAATCACCTTGAATTCTAATAGTTTTGTCAACTTTTACACCTAAATTACCTCCAAAATTCATCAAACCTAGTTCTAAATCTTCCTTAGGCGATTCGTAACCAAAACCTGGAAAGAGTTTCCTTAAAAGACTAAGGAAGACAACCTAGAACAATCACCTTTCATTCGAATAGTTTTCTCAACTTTTATACCCAAATCACCTCCAAAAATCATCAAACCTACTTTTAAATTTTCCTTACGCGATCCGTAACAAAAACCAGAAAGAGTTTCCTAAAACGACTAAGGAAGACAACCTACAACAATATTTGATTGTCTCCTCTAAGCTGGCAACTGCCTAATAAATTTGACTGAAATTAGAGATTGTTTCCATGAAATTGGTGAAAGTCATATCGCAAAACAATTGATTGGGAGCCAGGGAGCAAACTTAAACACATTCCAACCAATATTTGCACAACAAAAGTGTTATAAAAGGTTTTACCTCAAACTCGCACAAAGTGTTCTCAAGCTTCCTCAGACCACCAAAATCAGGAACTCCTTAGAGCTGGACCTTCAAAAACCAAATATTATAGTGAAGACCTAAACCAAGACAACACACAAACAAAGAAATCGAGATGGAGAAACCTGTAGTCGTGACCCTGGGAACACAGCTTCCTATTCCACGAATTACTTAATAACAATGTTACAACGCATTCCTTACAACAAAGAACATAAATCAGTTAATAAAAGAATAGAAAAAGCTTTTATTGTGTCACTTAAATTATATAGAAATTCTTACCAAAGAGTTAATAAGAATAAGTTTTTGACTACCAAGAATAGAATAACCGCTTAGAATAAAGAAACAAATTATATGTGGAAAAGTGCAAAATCGTATTCATACGATCTTGGTTGTGCGTTTTGATTAATTGGATAGTTTCTTTATAGGTTCCAGTATGAAGGTTTTGTAGGTATGTTTTACACAAATTTAGCGAATGGATTGAAATATTTAGCAGATAAAATCGATTCAGCTAAGCAAATGAACGAATAGAAAAAGACAAAACACGAAAAAGAAAGAGGAGTGAATTAGATTGTGTGTTATTGACATTTATCAAACACTATTTATATTATTGATTGGAGTAAAGTTGGTTACGACAGAAAAAACTTCAATTAGGCCAAAGAATAGCTCTTCGGATCAAATAGAAGAAAACCAGGAAACAAAAAAACGTAGTACCTGACTAACAAGAGCATATAATGGAAGGGTGATATAGCTGCAGAGGCATAGTGCCGCAAGCCTTCAAACAACACGACAATTCATCAGCTTAGTAAGGCAATATCATGCTTCAATTATACTAATGCTGGAGGGTCCCATTGTTTGTTAAGCAGGGATTTACGTGTTCATTTAAAAAAAGAAAAACAGCTAATTTCTCCAGTATGAAATGCATATTTATTTAGGCATGAAATTTTAATATATAGAAGGGAATTCTAAATTCAACACTTACCCTAATGCTACTTTCACTATTGCAAGTTTGTAGTCAGCATGGAAACAATTTCTCAGCCCAAAAGAATACTGCAAAACAAGAAATCATTCATATACTATTCATCCATTTACCAAGACCTACAGGCTACAAAAGGATATTATTTAAGATCAGCAAGGTGTGAGGGATCAGTACCCATATCCACAAGAAATATGTTATTTGGAACGCATTCTGCAAGATTAAAAAAAAATAAGTTAGATACAAACATTAACGAGTTTAAAATTCAAATCTCCAAAAGTATTTCTCACTAGTACTACAAGGTTAAACTAGGATAGTTTAATCTATCTGTTCAATAGCAAACCCTCAACAAATCTTAAACAATGTTAAAGGAACTAATTAAACGTAAAAGTTTTTTTGCTTTTAAGCTGTATTGTTTAAAATAGCAATTTTTAGTATTTATGCCATTATCTATGTTCATTTGCCTCGTGGTAAACATTTGGTCAGGATTCTACTAAGGAAACTAATTGAATACCTGAAACAAAGCAAAATGGATAAGATAAAGAACTAACTGAGGCCGACCAAACCAAAAATATCTGTCTGAGCCTTGAACAAGAGGAATCCCTTGGACAACTGCATGTCATTCTGTTATTTCAATAGCCATCTTTGTCCGTGCAACTTGAAGTTTTGTTCCAACAGCCAAAATTATCTGAAACCAATCAAATGGTTTGTAATTGTAAATCTTAATCAGTCTGCAAATTATATTATTGGAAGTAGACTACTTACCACAACAGGAATTAAGGATGCCCAGAACATTGCATGCCATTCTGAAAATTTTTACAGGGTTGAACAACTGTTACTCTTTAACTGAATAATTGGGAATTCCATAGAACTCGGCTAAGAAAATAGTTGCTCACCATTTACATTTAGGAGCAGGAAAACAACAAATGAAGCCCAGAGGACAGAACTGTCAACATAGTGAGCAAGTATGCCAAACAAGTTAATCCAGGTCATAAATTTAATTCAGGTTATAAATAAGCAGTATTTTTATAACTAGTGATTTAAAAATTGTAGTTAATCCATAAGTTGTTTTCTACTTCACTTTCTGATTTTTCTGAGCTATATCTAAACCAATGCCATTAAAGTCCACCGTTCCCACTTTGTGAAGGCTTTTCTCCAGAATTAAGGATATCAAGATGAAAACAGTGCAGACACAAGCAACGGCCCATGTTGGTGTCTGATCAAGGTCTTTGAAACCGATACTACTCTCATGCTATTGTGCTTTTGTGCACCATAAACCCTTTCAATGGGGCAAGTTTTTGTATTGGGTTGAATGACACTATAATTCATCGGATCCTACTTCAGCTGGGATGAGTCCTTATCAAACAGAATATAAGAAACTACCATCTTCCTTACTTCATCGTGTTACTAGATCTAGCACTTGTGAAACATGAGTTGACTACTCAGGATTATATTTTAGCCAAACTGAAAGTTAATTTGCTTGAAGGTCAAACTAACATTAAGACTTATGTAGATCAACTGTACATCCACATTCATTTCATTTGGGTAACTTGGTGTCGGTAAGTTGAAATATAACCTTAAGGGCAACTTTCAACGAGAGGAAGAAGGGTTGAAAAGTTGTCCAAATATTTTTATGGACTATA
>Ga0123342_1009888_pt1 | contig 11170 bp, 8 predicted proteins | sample Turbeawhitnodule_FD_89960 | JGI IMG/M metagenome (GOLD analysis project Ga0123342, IMG submission 89960) | Root nodule microbial communities of legume samples collected from Mexico - Turtle bean Mexico white nodule | ecosystem: Host-associated > Plants > Roots > Nodule | place: Mexico: Nepantla... | reverse complement strand
AGAGATCATTTTAAAAACTAAAAAAAATGTTTTTAAATTAGTTTCTATTGTTGTGAAATAGTTTCTAAATTAGTATCTAATTAGCTATCGAAGTTTTAACTACCAATTATTTAGATTTTAAATTTGATAGCAAAAACTTTAGTCACTAATTAGATAACAATTTAGAAATCATTTAACAATAATAGAAACTAATTTAGAAACCAAAAATTTATTTAATCCCTAAAATGATCTTTAATAATTTATAGTCACTATAGCAACTAATCATTTTTTGTCTCTAAAATTAGTTTCTATTTCATTGTTTTTTATAGTAAAAAAAACAAAATAATTATTTGTTTAATTAACAAGAGATTCTTCCAATCTCTCTATAGAATAACATTATATTTTTTCTTCTTTTGTTTCACGCAATTGAATCTGTGGTAAACTCATGAATTTGCTAGATTGAAGATGACAATAGAAGTGTAAGTGTGAATGTTGAAACCCTAGAAGCACTCAATAAAGAGGTTAAGCAAATCACTCAATAAAGAGATTAAGCAAATGAAAAAAAGGCAGCTATTACTCCATTTTCAAAAGTGGTTGACAAAGCTTGCTCGCACGAAATTCCACGAGCACTACCATAAAAAAAGATGACTTAAACGTGGCCTCAACATTATAAAATTCCACCCCATGTTATTGACCCTACACACAAAGAAGCGTGTCAAAATTTGAAAATGGAATTTAGTTTTTAGTCAATCTATGGCTATTAATTATGTTTCCACCATACATTCAAACCTATTTATCCCTTTTCTAGATTTTTCATATTTTCACTATTTATTCAATTATTGTCTTCCCACCATATACTTAAGCATATCTTATTTATCAATCCTCCACTTCCCAGACTTGCTTAGTCCATGCTTATATATATATATATGATATTAAAAAAAAAGTGTTGGGTAATGAGCCTGACCCTTTGGTCATTTATGAGTCGTTTCCTGACCTGTGTATCTAACATTATGAGAGAACACAAGTCAAAAGATCTCAATCAATTAGACTTAATCATATTTAATGACTCGATTAATACAGAACATGACTAAGGTGAAGAGGTTACAATTCAGTCTATATATATTTGATTATGCTTTACAGAAACACATCATCTAAACATCTAATAAACAACACAGGGAATACTCTCAACTCCCCTATTTCATATTATACTCTCGTTATATTTATGCTCTTGGTGACTTAAGCGTCGGAGTTGGCCAGAACAAAAAGGAATAGACAAAAATAATAAAATAATAATAATTTATAAAAACTATTAAGATTTTCTATTATCCATCTATATGTATTTTAAAAAAATAATATATTACAAGCATAGTTCTTCTAAAACATGTCGGTGTAGTAGTAAATCTATGTAAAGTTTATTGTTATCTTATATTTTTAAGAAAAAATACATAAGTAAATTATAGTTATGACTTTTAAAATATACTTAGTATATAACTTTTTAATGTAACTCTTCTGAAAATTATGCGTGTACCTGAAAATTCCTTAAGTATTTTAATATACTTTTTCAGATTTTTCTATTAATATTCTTTATAAAGGGAAATATAATAATTTTCATACTTTAAAATTAATAATTTTTATAAGTTTGAATATAACTATATACTTTTTTTCATAAATTAAAATTGATTTTTGTTAATAATCGATTATCATTTAAAAATAATCCATTGAATTGTTTCGGTAGAGTTTTCATATTCAAACTAAAACAATATAATTTATTATCCTTAAATAGTCAATTAGACCCGTTTATATAATAGGTTTTCTGATTCTAAATCTTTTACAGACATTCTTAGTTTTAAAGTATTTTCAAAAACTTAAAAAGTAATTGTATTCATAAATCTTTGAAGGGAATTTATACATAAAGGTAAAGTTGTTTTTAATTTTAATGGAATATTAATCACATCACATGGTATTTTTTGCATATACTTTTGTTTTTGAATTTTATTTTCTGTAAAGTTAGATTTGATGTACTCTTGTAAATAGGTTTTTACATGGTTGAGTTGTGTTTATTGATTGATTTTCAAAAAAAATTGTACATCTTGTATAATTGCATTATACTGTAAGTAAATTTTGATTGTAAAATATTTTTTTAAGTGAAACAATCTCATTAAGATTGTAGTGATTGAAATTGAATGTATATTAGGATAAAATCAAACCAATATAAAAAATCTTTATATCTTTCTTTGTTACCCTTTTTTTATTTATTTTGAGTTCTTTATAATTTTTATTTATTTACTTGTGATATATCTAGTGTATTCTTATATCCTTAATTAAGTGTTAAAAAAATGTGTTTGGGATTTTATTACTCGATAACAAGTTTTTTAAAACACCACTTTACTCCCTTCTGGTTAGCCTACAATTTGTTTTTCTTTACAAATATAAATTACTTTTGAGAAGTTTAATTTTTAAAATCAATTTATTAACTGATTGATAAAAATTATCTCCTATAACTTATTTAAAATCGATTTTAATGATTAGAAGTTTATTGTGAACTCGCTCTCAAAATGTTTGGGCTTTACATACAATTCAATCATGAGTAATGGGCCTATTTAGTCTAGCAAAACCAATAATGGAAATTCTTTCTGCACCTCCATGCGTTTCATCCTGCACTTCCATATTTAAAAAATACCCAAATTAGTGTTTGATATTTTTTATTAAAAAAAAAATAAATTCAGAATGTGAATTCCAAAGACAGAAAGAATCTTAAAGTTAATTTTTTTTTTATAATATGAAATTTTTTATTTTGGATGAGATTTCTTTGCAATGTATTTTTTTACATTTTAAAAAGTATTTCAAAGGACTTTTGTAATGTATTCGTTACATTTCGAAATGGAGTATGTCCAAGAATTTATGAAGGTGAAAAAAATTCTGATTTTTTGTTTACATAGGCATAATAAACAAACAACTAACTGATTTTTTTTATATCACTGTCTACTTTGTATGTATTTAAATTAGCATGCAAATTTCATTTTAGACATATTGAATATAATAAACTTAGCTTTACTAACATTAAATCTTAAGTCAAATGGTAAATGTCTAAAAATATTTCTGAAAATGATCTTGTAAAATCTACCGTTTCCAGTTTCTTATAAAATCTACCGATTTATTTGTTTCTTATATTTTGAGGATTTGTCTTGAACTTAACAATATACATTTTAATGCAACTTTTCGTGACATTTTCAATTATTTTAGGAATTTATCTTTTATTCCATATTTGCAAAACTATGATCTACTTCATTAGGAGTGGTTGTAAAAAAACCTGTTAAATAATATGCATTGTTTTCAAATTTTAATTCGTTTAGTATTGGAAACCTAAATGTTCTTACGGATGGAATCGGATAACTTCTTATTGGAGATGAAACAACACCTTTTCTGCTCTTTGACGTTAATCGATTGTAAGAAGAGGAAGCAGTTCCATTTGGACAAGATTTTCAAATGAGTATTAACATAAAAATGTTTTTAATTGAATACATTGAGTATAAAAAAGTTGTATATTTCTCTAGAGTTGTAGTATTAAGAATCGAACTCAATTATGATATAAACAAATTTTATGTCGATCAATGTAATAAAGGACATTAATGTAATATCACTTAGTGAAAATTTAAAAAATTAGTCTAAATAGCGGAATAATGTTTAATATTGAAAAAAAAAAACAGAAAACAAAATCGGTTACAGAGTAAGGCAGATAGATGATTTAACATATAATGGAGAACGCATGATTGACATAGATGTGGTTAATTTGAATGGTTAGAAATGCATTGAATTGATAATATAATATTATTTTTGATATAAAGTAATTGTTTAGCTAAGAAAAGATAAAGATGATATTAAATTGACTAATAGGATTTGTTGGTAAAGATATTTTTATGCAGGAAGCATGGTGTGACAGTTCTTTGAATTTAAACCAATATCTCAAATTACATAAAGAGGGACCACTTTGTCTAATTCTTTGCCCAACCATAACCAGAAGTGCAACTCTTTGAATACAAACCAAACTCCTTTTCTTATCTTGCTTTGTATTCAAACTGAGTATGGTAATTGCATCAGGTAAGGATGTTGGACATGTAAGGACTGAAATACATCAACCCCAAACTTCAATTATGGCTATTTTATCCCATTATTAAAGTCACTTTTGACTCAAAAATATCAATCCCAACCAATGCCTCCTAATGCAAAAAGAATACTTTTTTTTCTTTTCTTTTGGGTAGTGGAGGTCCTACCACTGGTCCTAGCTAAACAAAGGGACACCAAATCTCATTAGGGAGGGAAAGTTCATTGTGTTGGTAGGCGGCTAGAGCTCATCATTTGCACTATAATATAACTCACACATTTTTCACTTAATGGGTTTTCTCGTGCTGATAGAGTTTTTTTTGAATATATTATATTACAAAATGAACTTTTAAGTCTAACTCAACCCTATAAAATCGATTCATGATGTGAGGTTTGCATTCACTTATATACAATGAATTGTTTTCATATCTAGTCGACGTGAAATCTCCAACACACCCTCTCACGCCAAGAGTGATAGCTCGTGCGTGAGATAACATATTATGAGTGGTTCGATAACGGCCCGATAACGGGTGACATGATAAGCCCAACAAACGCTCGTTATGATAAATTCGAAATGATTTTAATAACATATTATTGAGATGGAATTCCAAGTGTCATTGACAATTGATTTTTTGATTGCCCTTTATCTTAGCAACAACTTTGGCCATTCATTTCTCTTTTCACCTTTTTTTTCCATGGCCTTTATGCATCTAAGTGGACGTTGAAACTCGTATTGTGTGATGAATGAAGTTTTCCTAAAAGTCTGATAACCTATTGATCATGTAATTGTGTGACAGAATTGGGTGTAGGCCTCCATTTGAATGATTGTTTTCCTAGTCCAACCAAAAACTTCTTATGTAACACTTCCATCGTTCATTTGGGGTGCTACGATGTTGTTGCATTTCGACGTTGACGGTCACTTTCTAAAGTAAAATCAGACAAAAGCAAAGTAATAGAATTTATCATCTAAATTCTTTATCTTATTCTTAAAATAACTTCTGGTTGTAATTGATATTTTGAAAATCTTAAAGTACACTTTTTAAAACTTCCATTCCTTTTTTATATAATTTTTTTTTCTTCTTTTTTGTAAGAAAAAGATTATACAAAATAATGTATAAATCAATTATATTTTCTGTTAATTAAATAAAAATAGATGTCACAATATTACTTTTTTATTTGAGCAATTTCGTCGTTTATAAAAAAGAGAGTTGGTGGGAAATATAATATTTCGTCCAAGTTGATAAAAGTTACGGAAGGGAGTAAAAAAAATGGATGACGGTAATTAAGTATTTTAATGTGACTCACTTCGCTAATTAATGTTAACTGTGAATGCACAATTAAAAAAATTATACTGTTAGTTTAAAGAAAACGTCAAAACCTCGTAAAACACTTACCAAAAAATCATAAAATAGAAATAATTTTTAAATAAAAAAATAATTAATTAATATAACGATTAAAATAAAAATAATTTTAGAAATTAAAAAAATTATAATTTTTAAATTATTTTTTATTATTAAATAGTTTCTAAATTAGTATCTAATTAACCATCAATGTTTTTCTACCAAATCGGTAACAAAAACATTCGTAGTTAATTAGATATAAAAATTATTTAACAATAATAAAAAATAATTTATAAATATTTTTTTTAGTTTTTAAAATATTTTTTAATTTAATTATTATGACAATTAAATATTTTTTATCTTTAAATTTTTTTTTAATTTTTTTTTTTTGTAGTGACTATTAGTAATTATCTTAAACTTCTCAAAAATATTAATCACTGAAATTCATTTTTATACTTAGCATGATCAAGCAATAGTTCTTATAATGGATAAGGGGTGTGGACTAACCCACTAAAAACAGACTATGTTAACCTATTTCTCATAAGAATTACAAATTGATTTCTTTGCTCCGTACCACAATTTTATAACCGTAAAAAAAAAATGTTTTAAAAAAATACATACAAAATATATCTTATTTTAATTTAATGTTTTGCTCTCTTTTTTTGTATTTTATGAGTCTATCTTGTAATGAGTTAAATAAGAAATTAACAAATACATTAAATAAAGATGTCAAATTACATCTTTCATAAAGAAAAAAATATAAAAAATAAAATATTATTTAAGCTACTAAAAACTACAATAACTAACTATGATCTTACGTTGACTTCAAAAATATTATTATCATTTTAATAATATTGGACAATATCATTATCATTCTTTCATTTTAATAATATTGGATGTAATTTTAGAAAAACTTTCATCTTTGTTTTAAGAATTGAAATTAAATTAAAAAAAATTATAAAATTTTGATTCATCTTGTCTCATAACTAGCCTGCATGAGCTTATAACTATAAATTATGAAAGAGGAGTTTAAGTGGATTAACATCTTAACATTGTTAGTCTATATTGTGTTTATTTCTATAGATCATAGATGATTTATTTATTTATTTTAAACAAAAGCTTTCATGTTAAGCATCACCATGCAACTTGATATTTCAGTTATGCTGACACCTCAAGTAACAATAATTATTCGTTATCACATAAAAAAAAAGTATTATTAAAAAAGAAAAAAGAAAGAAAATACAAAAATATGGGAGGATTAGACCAAAATCCATATATTAACAAAAACGATACAGAAGTAGACTATACTTATTTATAAAGAATTTTAAGAACAGACTAGATGACAGTCTATTATACCAATGAAAAGATTCTCTATGAATAAATCCTAAATTAGCCAACTTATTAGCATATGCATTCCCTTCACGAAAATTATGAGTAACCTTAAACCTGATTTTCTCACAGTGATTAAGACAAATATTTCATCGATTACGAAGCATCCAAGGAACATTGGTCCTAGCAGTAAATACAACACAAACCAAAACAAAATCACATTCTAGTCAGACATTAGTAAGCCCCATCATTTGAGCTTCTTTCATAGCATGTATAACCCCATAAAACCCAGCAATCAGAGCAGTCTGAACTTCAAGAAACACAGATAAAGTTCCAATATTTGGTTTAAAATAAACTATGGTAAAATTTCTTAGTTTATGGTTAAGTACATTCTTTAAAACTTTTTTTTTTGTCTTGATTTTAACTTTGTTTGGTTTGTAGATTAAAATGTTGTTTTTCTCAAACGATAAAAAGATATAATTACTTTGAATGATTAAGTATCAACGTTTTGTGATCATGTACTTCTAAATTTGTAAATTTAAATATACTTTATTTTAAAATTGGCTAATAAAATAATTAGATTTGATAACAACAAAGAGACAAATATAAAGATAATAAAAAAGCAATAATAACTTCCAAGTTCTTATCCTTACTAGTTTTGGTACTTGGATTACATGATATAAATTAGTTGTGTTTATTTGAATTGTATTGAAATGTAGATTATGTGCTTGTTTGAATGGATTGCAAAAACCCTTTATCAAGATCTTAGCAAAGTCTTATGAGATAAGATGTTCATAGTGAATTTATATTATTGTATTGAAAGAGATAAGGTAGGTGTGTGTGCAAGAATCATGAGTCCATAGTTTTGATCTAATTGGAGTGTTTGTTTGTAACTTGTTTTCATTATAAAATTCCCTCATTTTGGAATATGTGTCTGCCAATAATAACCCAAGTCCACCAAAATCAAACTCAGATATTCTGTTTCTTCTTAATTAAATAAAAACCACAGCACACTCATTCCCATAAAAGAAAATTCATTGAATATTAAGATGGTTACCAACTAGTAGGGACATTAACAGCTGCACAATTCATATTAAAGACATGCACGTACGTTGTTATTGCTGTAATCTATTCAACATGTTGCTATCTCTCTGCTGTTCATCTTTTATCATCATCACCCTTCAATTATCATCAATAGATCTTCTACTGTTAAAACTCATTAATTAATATTTCCCACAATAAATCCTTAATATATCTTCTCAAATTCATAATAAATGCATTCTAGACTTTAAGCCTAACTTCAATGTCATATCATCTCAATAACTCTATAGTTTTAATCTACCAATCGTCAATTGAAAATCATCACAATTAAAATAATAATTTATCAATTATATTATAATAATATAAATAAATTATGGATGCGTTATAAAAGTGTCACCATCTCTCGTTCCATCATATTTGATAAATATTTTCTGCGTCTGATAATACTATTAATGTCGCAAATCAATTTAACTTTTTTTTTTAATTCAATTCTCTGTTTAATTATATCTTACGTTAATTTACAATGGGTATATAAAGTGATCATTCTTATTTTTATAAGATATAAGGTTAATTTATAATGTATAAATTTTTTCTTTTTATGAGTTAAACTTCAACTTAACCCTCTTCATAAATTGTAATAATATTTTGAAGACTTAAATATCTTAAGTCATAATATCTATACCTATATATAAAGGGGATTCCCAAGAAGAGCGTCTGGAAAAATATTGTACAACCACTGATCTTCTCCAAGAACAAACCGCATCTTTTTCTCGTTCTAAGTTACTCTCAAATAATCAATGTCATACTTGTTGTTCCTCTCGACCTTTGCTTCCTAAACATGCTTTTTGATCCACTGTTGCAAGACCCACCTCCAAACCTTCATGGATTGCTTCCTCCTTCTCCTCCAACTCTACCAACTCATCAAAGATTCAGTGCAAAATCTGTTGAAAAATTGGTCATTACACTTCTGATTGCTGGCATATATATGAACGTCATTCTACATCGTCTATTTTTGCTCATACTTCACAATTGGCACCCATGCCTCATAACTCTGATGAACCTTCCATTCTTGGATCTCCTCCTACATCTACAAATTCTTTTTGGTACCCAAACAGTGGTGCCTCACATCACTTCACTCATGATGAAGCCACACTAACTACTAAAGCTCCATACACAGGATCCGAAACAGTCAAAATAGGTAATGGTTATGGTTTGTATATTAAAAATGTTGGTATTGCAATATATACTAATCCTCATAATCATTGCACGTTTTCTTTGAATAATCTCTTCCATGTTCCTCACATAACTAAAAATCTTCTCAGCAGGGCACCAAAGAGATCCTTCTTCATGGGATGCTTAGGAATGGCCTATATATGTGTTTTCCAATTTTATTCCTTTTTCTCCACTTCCTGTTAATAATACTACTATTTCACATGCAAATGATACATACAAGTTATGGCATGCACAATTTGGACATGCTCATGCCAGTGCAATTCATCGTATTATGCACCACTGCAATATTGTTTTCTCTGCTATATTTTGTGATTCATGCATTCTTGGAAAACATCATCAATTACCTTTTACTGACTCACACACCTTTACACGACTCCTCTTTAACTTATTTACATTGATATCTAGGGTCCATCTTCCATTGCTTCTTCTAATGGCTCTTACTATTACATTTCTTTTCTTGATGTATGCACTAAATACACATGGTTTTATCTCTTACATCATAAATCTCAAGTTGCTACAGTTTTTAAATCCTTTAAAATCTTGGCTAAAAACCAAACTGGTTTTGCTCTAAAAAAATATCCAAACTGATAATGCCAAAGAATTTGTGTGTTTAAAGTCATATCTTGTTGAACATGGTATCCACCATCGTTTGATTTGTCCCTACACCCATGAGCAGAACAAATCTATTGAAGGCAAACATCGTCACATAACCGATGTTGGATTAACTCTTGCTCACGCCAAAATCCCTATAAAATACATGGGTGAGGCCTTCACCACCGTTGTGAACATTATCAACGTTTTACCATCATCTGTTATTAAATTTGATACTCCTCATCATTTTGGTTGCCGCAATGCAAGAAGAATACGACGCCTTACATGCCAATCATACTTGGAATCTCACCTCACCACCATCTAATGTCAAACCCATTGGTTGTAAGTGGATGTTCAAAAATAAGTACAACGTTGATGGTTCCTTCCAACGTCACAAAGCTAGGCTTGTCGCCAAAGGATTTCATCAACATACCGACATCGATTACTCAGAAACTTTTAGCCTTGTGATCAAGTGAGCAACCATACGTATTGTTTTAACCATTGCTTTGTCCAACAAATGGCCTATTCACCAAATTGACATCAACAATGTTTTTCTTTATGGTAATCTACAAGAATCAATTTACATGTTTCAACCGCCAGATTTGAAATAGATTCTCAACTAGTCTGCAAACTTCACAAATCAATTTATGGGATCAAACAAGCATCAAGATCTTGGTTTCAAAAGTTAAGTCATACTCTGTCTTCACTTGGTTTTTCTTCAACTATTCATCTTTATTTATCAAAACTGACACACATACTACATTATTTATTCTAATTTATGTTGATGATATTCTCATAATTGGAAGTTCTTTTAGTGTTATATAGTCACTAATTATTTCACTACAACAACACTTTGGACTCAAAGATCTCGACATGCTCCATTAGTTCCTTAGGATTGAAGCTTCGTGGACTCCCAATGGTTCTCTTCATCTTTATCAAACAAAGTACATCAAGGATCTACTACAAAAGTTAGGAATGCTATCATCCAAACCACAACCAACGCCAATGATATCCTCCATTTGTCTCACATGGGATGGAACCACAGTCGTTGATGATCCTTCTCTATACATATCCATTATCGGCTCACTTCAATACATTCTCATCACTCATCCTGAATTATCATATAGTGTCAACAAAGTATATCAGTTTCTTCATCATCCTCAACTTCACCACTGGAAAGTTGTCAAAGGCATATTACGATATCTTGCTGGAACTACATCACATGGTTTATTACTTCAACCTTCTCCACACTTCAACATCACTGCCTTTGCCAATGCTGACTAGGGATTTGACCCAGATGATCGAAAATCCACTTCTGGATACATTGTTTATTTGGGACTCAATCCAATAGCTTGGGCTTCAAACAAACAAAAGATTATCTCTCTCGTAGCACTACAGAAGCCAAGTATCGCATCATTGCTGCTTCTTTCAAAAGTTGCTAGACTTGACACAGTGAGAGTGTTGCTAGCAGTAGCTGCTCATCATGCATGGGACGTGTTTCAGCTTGATGTAAAAAGTGCCTTCTTGCATGGTGAAATTCAAGAAAATATCTATGT
>Ga0123342_1009887_pt1 | contig 11171 bp, 4 predicted proteins | sample Turbeawhitnodule_FD_89960 | JGI IMG/M metagenome (GOLD analysis project Ga0123342, IMG submission 89960) | Root nodule microbial communities of legume samples collected from Mexico - Turtle bean Mexico white nodule | ecosystem: Host-associated > Plants > Roots > Nodule | place: Mexico: Nepantla... | reverse complement strand
GTATGGTGCCGTTGGTGGCTTGGCCATCACCCACGTATGCCATGGTTTTTTCACTCTCAGGGTCGTTGAAGTTTGTTATGTTGAAATTTAGTGATTCTACAGTTTTAAGGAAAGGAGGATGAAGAGCCAGCAGAAGAACAAAAGTTGTCACCTTCTCTAGCAACCTCATTCTCAGTGGCTACTTTTTTCTTCCCTTGTTGTTTAGATATATATAGATACAATACAAGTACTGTATGATTAATAATTTCTCCCCTTCCATAACTTTCTTTTGCATTCGTAACATTCAAACTCGACCTTACTTAAAAAATATTCCAAACTCAATCCTCTGTCAGAGCAGTGTAGTATATGGATCACTTGTGCTACTATTTTTTTTTCTGTCATTTAGCTTGAAATGTCAATTGAATAGTATTAAAATATTATCAAATATATTGTTTTAAATATAATATTTGTGTAATTTTTGTACTTAGATAAGTTAGGCAATGAAAAACAGCTAATTAGTTTAACTATCTGGTGTAGAAAACAGCAATGAAAAACAGCAATGAAAGATTGTATCAGTCATCTAAACAACTCTGGTGTAGAAAAAAATATTTTGGAATTGGTTTCGTAGGTATTAGTATTTCTTTTTCTAGAAGTGGGATCTAAATAGGTTTTTCTTTATTTTTATGGTCATGAGTTTTGGTATAATGTTCTTTATGTTATTTCTTTTATCTTTAATAATATTTTTAACATGATGCAAATGATGTAGACATGAAAATATCTTAACTAAGAATATCATAATCCATAATGACGCGTCAATTATAAAAAAAATATATAAATAGTTCACATGTTACTTATTTATTATAGAATAAAGTTGGTTTGACATTTTCATTTTACAACTCTATTCAATAATAAAATATTATGTTTACTTAATAAAATAAAAATAAATTAAAGTTTAAAATACAATAATAACATTTCTAAGTGGAAAAAAATGTCATGCTATTATTATTATGAATCAAAAGTCTTCATAAACATCACATCATAGACCCACTAAATAATACAAAAGTGATATTCCGGATAGAAAAGTATTTGTAGTGGAGGTAATTACGTTGACTTATAAGACTGCAAATTCTCCCTTCAAATCTAATTTTTTCCTCTACACCTCCATATACTTTTTAAATATTAAATATACCTTTTTTTCTTTGAATGAATATTGGGTTTTTCTTTTCTTAAAATGATGTAATTTTCTTTTGATTTTTTCAAATAAACATTTTTTTCGAAAATAGATAAATCACCAACAAAAGGCACAACTTTACCATAAAAAAATCGCAATTATTGGAGATTTAAAAATAAAATAAAATCGTATATACGTATACGATTTCAATTAAAAATATTAATATATATAATTATATGAAACTAAAATATATAATTATATAAAACTAAAATAAATAAAACCTAAATTCGTTTATAATATTTAACATATAATAATTTTAATATACGTTTTTTTAATATATGAAATTAAAAAAAATAAAACCTAAATTTCTTTATAATATTTAACATATAATATTTTTAATATACGTTTTTTTAATATATAAAATTAAAAAAATAAGAGAAGAAATTAAATAAATTTATTTTATTATTTATAACCTTTTTATATATAATTAAAAAAAATTATAAAATATTTTTTAACTAAGTAAGTTTTTATAAAATATTCTTTTAATATATATAATTAAAAATGGTTGAATTTTAAAAATAATTTTTTATTATATACAATTAAAAATTAAATACATTAAAATTATTTTTTAATTCTTAATAAAATGAATGATGTAATACTTGAATAATGTAAAATAATATAAATTAATTATTTTAAAAAATAATTAAAGTAAATTTAATCCATAATAAAACATTAAGTTGATAAAATCCTAAACTCAAATTGTTAAAAATAAATCAAAAACTTTAATCAGAAAGCTAAAATGAAGAATGTTAATCGGAAACTTTAATTATAATAGAAAACAAAAAATATAGTATAAGAGTCTACATTCTACTATTGTCGATCAATAATTTTGATTTTGAACTGAATGAAATTGAACTTCGTAAGCCTTCTAAATATAGAGAGCTGGAAACTCCCCACCATCACACTACCAATCATTAAGTCTTACCATGTATACATAGGTAGAAGTTGTAGTTGAATACTGGGTAACTCTTGAATATCAAACTCTGAATTTTGTCTATTGTACCTTTGAACATGACTCACATAACAAATTATTGTTCATTCTTCTGTAACTACACACTAATATCTTTTAGATATTGATAAATTACTTTAATTTTTTTTTTCTAAAATAATTAACATATTATTTTATATTATTAAAGTATTACATCATTAATTTTTTTTTTGGTAGAATATGTTTTTTTATTATTAAATACAAGTTTAGAACTCAGTTATTTTTGTAAATAAAAAATAACATGTTTTGTGGACAATCTTTGTTTACATATGTAAAAGTTGGAAAAAAAAATTAATTCTAGATAAGATAACACCCTCCAAGCTTTTCTCACTTTTAAGACCCCATTGTGAGCACCCAATACAGAAGATGCTAAATGGAAACACTATAGCTAATGGGGCACATTCCAAAAAATACAAAACCACATTATCATGATTGTGCAATATCATGTAACTTATGTATTCATGGGTTTCAGGAATGGTAAGAAAAAGGAAAAAGAATTTCATGATAATTTTAATCACATAATTTCAAATTTTATTTAAAATGTAAGAATTTAAATTCTTTTATATTTTAAGTTTATATTTCTTTTTCATAAGCAAAATTTTGGTTGGAGTGTCAAAATAACTTGATTAGGAGGACCATATTTTTATCCAAATAACATGACTGCTTTTGTCTAAAATTTTAGATGATAAAACTCAGTAATACTTCAAAAGATAAAATACTTAATAACTAAAATATTTTAATAAATAAATCTTTTAGTACACGAAATTGTTATTTTTTAAATATTTATTTTATCTATCATAATTAAGGTTTTTTATTTTTTAGGTTGAGTATGAGTGATTAGGAGTGAGTTTGATTGATCTTATTGTCCCTATGTCACATTTTGAACATTTCAAAATTTTGGATGTGTATACTTCAATTAATCTTATTATGGATAATGTTTGGATAAAGTTGGTTAGTGATATTTGGAAACACAGGAATAATTATTTATTTAAAGGTGAAGTGGTTGATCATACTAAAGTTTTTTCTCTGACATATGTTAAAGCTTCGTCTTGGATCTCTTCAAAGATACTATCAGTGAGTTTCTTGTTCTTTGACTAGTGCCTAAAACCCTTGGTATATACGTATTCGATTTAATGTCACTATAAGGGTTGAACATGTTGAACCTTGATCTTTTTGTTTTTACTTTAGTTGGTAGTGTTGGGGTAGACAATAAGAGGTTTCATTTTGATTTTTGTTGTGCACGTAGAAAGATACTATTTGACCTCTTTTACTCTATATGAGGATTGGACCAAACATTATTTAATTGCTGATAAAAAAAATATTATTTTGATATATTTAAATAAAATGTAAATAATCATATATCAAGAATTTTATTAAATGTGAATCAATTTGGATATTTTTGACACAATAAATGAGATAGATAGAGAACTTATAAAAGAAATGAGAAGAATCACAAAACACTCACTATATACTAAAAAATCAAAGGATTTTTAATAGACTTTTTGTAATATACTAAAAAATCAAAGGATTTTTAATAGACTTTTTGTAACTTGGTAGTTGAGGATGTAACTTGAACCTAACTTTTCTTTCAAAATATCAATAAGTAGAAAATGGTGATCATGAAATAGAAAATGGTGACCATGAAAATTATTTTTATTCCAAGTGGAATATGAGACCACAATGCTATAAACTACCTTAATTATGTAGTCTACATAAAGGCCCATATGGACCCTCTCCCATTCTTGATATGATACTATGGTGTTCTCCTCACATAACATAGACCTTTCTATGTACCTCCATCTCCAATAAAATGTTTGGCAAGACAACAACATTGTTCCTGAAGTATACTAACCAGATGCATGAAGTGAATTTGATGAAGATATATTTATCTTACAAATTTGAAAATATGTAACAAATTTAATGGTTTAAAATAACCAATATGAAGCATTTTACAGGAGAAATGAAACATTTTTTAAGATACAAATGTATTTATATAATTTTTGTTATCACATCCATCAAATTTAGTAATATCTCATCCCGAATAACATCATCGTATAGTGTCACTTATTCTCTGTCCACTCGTGAATCCAATGATGGCGTAAAAGAAAAGGTTTACACGGAAGTGGTAAGAAGACGAGCTTAGAGAAAATGATAATGGTGATGTATGCAGTCTCACTCAATCTAGAAACCTTGGTAAACGAAAAGAAAGACCAAGACTTTGCTGAGAAGAACCCTCCAAAGAATATCCTCCACTACCTAGAATCCACATGTGCTTACACTTACTATGCTACTAAGAGACTTTATCTATATATCAACCAATTGCATTCATCAACCATACTAATAATTCTGCATAAGCAAAATACATTTTGCATAGGGGTACCAATGTGGATTGGGCCGCCTCATAAACCAACCACAGTTCCCACTTAGTTTTCAGCCATGAGAAATAAGTATCCAACCAAACATCCTCAATCAAACAAAAGACAAAAAAAAATTGTGGAAATAGGATCTCAACAAGCCCATAAGAGCAACGCAGGAAGTCACCTAATCCTAGCAAATTAGGTTAAATAGGGGACTTGAGGCTCGATCCTAGTGCACGATTGAGAGGAAAACACCATTGAGTGAATTGTAATCCAATTGGAAGAATAAAAGGTGTTAGAAGATGTGTGGCTAATTTTACCATTTAGGATTGAGAGTAATCTGTTCAAACTCTTATGTATTGAGGTGACCTCTGAACATAATATTTTGTTCTTGATTGATTATTGGTATTATTGTTTTGCTTATAATTCTTGATCTAGAATCTTAAATTTGACTGGAAAGTATTTTTAGGGTTTTGACCTAATCAATAATACTTGACATATTTGAGTGTTAGGAATAAACTTGAAATGTTAATTGCTATCGGCGTCTGATCTGAATACTAATTTTTTTTTTATAAATATGCGAGGAATCGATATTTAGGAAGCATCTTAAGAATTTCATATGCGAGGAATCGATATAAATGATTTTTACACAGGAATCAATATCAATCAAAAGACATAATATTACCAGGCTAATCTAAATATAAAAGAGTGAGAAAGATGAAACCCAATCCCTATTTTTCCAATTGAAACAACAACTCCTTGCCTTATTTTCTTGTTAATCATTGCCACCACAACAAATTCCAACAAACTTTTATTATTCTGTTTTATATTTAGTGAATATTTTACTTGATTATTCAACTGTTCCTTGTGGGTTCGATATTCGTCCTTAGGGACACATTGTTGCTGTTAGAATATATGGCCTTAAACAAGAGGGGGGTGAATTGTTTATGAAAGATTTTCGCAAACTTTGAAGGTATAATGAACTCCAATGCAGAATCATAGAGAAAGAAATCAAGGAAACAATGAAACAAAACTGTTTAAGTTGATTTCCATAAAATCAACTGGTTGTTTTTGCGATTCAACTGGTTGTTTTTATCAGTATTGATTAAAACAACTTAAAAGCAGAATGTAAATGAGTTCAGGGCAAGAGAAAAGTACACACGCAATTTATACTGGTTCACTCTTATCCCAAGAACTATATCCAGTACCCAGAAACCACTAGGTATCTACTATGCAATCAAAATCCAGATTACAAGCAACCACACCAATGAAATGACCTTGAACACCTCAAGCCACACTTTCTTTGACACACAACACCACAAAATTCAGAACTAATTCTTCTTACACCACCAATATTTAGAAATACAAGAGATAAAGAAAGGATTACACCTGATCAATATAGAAAACAAAAAACTACAACAATCCTATTCCACTCCTTTGTGAAAATCCAAAAACTTGATGCAAATCTTGAAAACTCAAATCTCTTTTCTCAATCTCAAAATTTCTAAATTGTTTTCAATTACCTATTAGGAGCGTAAAACAAACTTTATATACTCCAAAGGTTTGTTAAAAACATTTAAAGCAGGAGCCAAAACAATTAGAAAACATTTAAATCTGATTTACCAAACTTAATAGAAATCTGTTACGGATTTTCAAAAAACAATCGGCTGAATTCTCGAAACAACCGATTGAATTGGTTTGATAGCAAAGTCAAAAAAGTCAAACAACTTCAAACCCTTTTCAAAAACCACCAAGAGTCAAGCAACCGATTGAAAAGACAAAACAACAAGTTGTTTTTTCACTTCTTTAGAAAACAATCTTTTTCAAAAAGGTTTTGATTCAAATCAATTTTAGATTCAAACAAAGAGTGGATTACACATTTAATCTACCCAGAACCCACCCACACAAGCAACAACTCAGCCTTCCACCAAACATCATGGATTTGGAGACATCAAAGCATAAAATCATCCTTGATCAACAATTACTTATGACAAAGCGATGCACTTGTCGTCACTACCAATTTGCCTAAATCCTTTGGAACAAGATAACTTTTTAGCTTGCAAGACCTAAAAGTATGACCACTCTTCATGCAGTAAAAACATGATATTTAATGCATATGTTTAGAAGTGTTAAATGAAGCATACTTGTTTTAGCATAAATAAAAAAAACTAGATAACTTCTTAACATTGTTCTTCTTTCCAACTTTATATCCTAAACCAATTCTACCAAACATATCCTTTTGTGAACCTAACACAGTTTCAAGATTACAATTTTTCATTTTACTAGATTCAACACATTTACAAAAAGCATGCAAATAGATTAGTTCAAGATTAGCAAGTTGTGTTTGAGCATCATGCAATTAATTTTGTAAAGATTTCACTTTTGATTTAAGAAAACTATTTGGACTTTTTAACTTGTTACCTATAACAACAAGCTTATTTGCCTCCTCATGTGTTTCATGAAATGCAAGCAGTAATTGATCATAACTCTCATAATCAGTAGAGCATACACTTATTGAGTTACTACTCGATCCTCCATTACTGACCATGAAACAAAGATTGGTCTCTTTAACTCTCAGAGGTATCACTGGATGAGGACATGTCATTGTCTTCCCATGATATATATGCTCTCTTGCCTCTGTCCTTGTTTAACAAATAATAAATATGAATGAATACAAACATAATGAATTCACAATGTAACACTCAATATTGCTTAACACGGTTGTTTTGGTTATTCCGGAAAAACAAATTGATTTGCAGAGAAAAAAAAATAACAAATTGATTTTTACAAACAATCGATTGATTGAACCAGTACAAAATATTATGCAAAAAAATTAAAAAGCAGTGATAAAAGAAGCATAAAAGACACAAAGATTTATACTGGTTCACTCACAACAAAGCTACATCCAATTCCACCTCACACCAAGATGGAATTCACTAAAGCAACACAATTATTTTACAAGAAAATAAAAAACAGTATTGAATACTACAAGAACCAAACCACTCACTATAACCCCCTTTCACAGTAGTGATACACACGAAGTGGTTGTTGAACACCAGTAAAGCGTCTAAGAGGAATATTAGCGCCATTATTTATGACCATTGTGTGATTGACATTGTTAGTATCAGGTTCATATAAATGGTTATTTATGTCATTTACAAAATAATCATTAAGGGAAAGTGGTAAAGGGATGCCACTTTTATGTAGATTATCATTTTTATAATAAGAGAAAAGATTTTCATGAAAGATGACATGTCTAGAAATATCTATTTTGTGAGTTTTTGAGGTTAAGAAGCATATAACATGTGGTGTTGGGTTTAAAACCTAGAAAGATTCCCAGATCAATTATACTATCAAGCTTCTTTCTAGCAATAGTTATGTTATTAACATAACAGAGGTATCCAAAAAGTCTAAGAGTAGAAACATTATAACGTTTCTTATGCAGTTTTTCATAAGGGAAAATATTATTTAGTTGAGGTGTGGGAATATAGTTGATGAGCAACACAACATGGAAAATAGCATAACACCAGAAGTTCATGGGCAAGTGTGATTGAAACAATAAAGAGCAAGTGACATTAAGTAGATGATGACGTTGGGAAAAAAGGAAAAAAAAGTAGATGATGATGTTTTCTTTCAATAATGTTGGTTTGCTTAGGGGTTTTTGCGCAAGTTGTTTGGTGTATGATGCCTTTAGAAGAAAAATAATTTTTCATGAGAAATTCATTTCCATTATTAGTTCATATGACTTTTACATGATGCTAAAATTGACTTTCAATTTGATTAATGAAATTAATTATAATTTTTCGAGTCTCTAATTTTTTTGTTTATTGAAAAAACCCATGTGTAGCGTGTGTGATATCAACGATAGTGAGAAATTTTTTTTGATCATGCATGGAAGTGATAGAGCAGGGTCCTCAAATATCAATATGAAGTAAATCAAAGGTGTTAAATGCATGTGAGTCACTAAGAAGAAAATATAATTTTCTCTATTTGGCTTGATGACAAGTATGGAAAACAAAAATTTTATGAGTGTTAACACATGGATAATATGTATGCATAACATGAAGTCTTTCAAATAGAAGGATGTCCCATTTGAATGTACCACGAGTTAATGTGCTTTGTATTACAACTAGGTTCAATAACAACAAAATTAATAAAAGTACTAGGAACATTATTTTTATTGAGAACATAAAGTCCAACAAACACGTTAATTGTACCAATTCTCTCTTTGATTTTCTAATCCTGTATGACACAACAATAATCAGAGAAAATTAACTCACATTCTAGAGATGATGTTATCAAGAATACAAAAATAACATTGAATGAAAAAATAGGAATATGTAGAACATTATGAAGATAAAGTTTGTCATTAAATTTTACAATTCCAGAATGTGTGATAGAAACAAGTTGTCCGGTAAGGAGTTTGACAGAGATTGTTGTAATAGCATGATATGTGATAAATTATTTATAAAAACACAAACATGATCATTTGCACTAGAATCAATAATCCAATCATGTTTATGAGAGTTAATATTGATATTACCTTGTTGTATAAAGTGGATGGACCCAATTTGATTGATATGAGGGTTGGTATGCATTATTCTTGTTATCGGTCTATTGGAGAAGGTCCATAAAGTGACAAATATTGTTTCATTGTTAAGCACATGTAGTTTCTATTTTCTCCATTTTTCTGTTCTTTGCTTTGTGACTTGTTGTCCTGAGCAACATTGTGAATATGGGCGTTCTTGTTATAAAATTTCTGGCTAGGAGGATAACTATGTTTGTTATAGCAAACATCGATAGTATGACCAATCTTTCCACAAAGTTTCTTATTAGAATTATATCCGTCCTTGAAGTTCTTGTTTTGAATATTTTGTGAGAATCCATGTTTATGGCAATTAACATATAAAATTAGTATGACCATTTTGGCCACAAAACGAATAACTTTTGGTAACTTAACCAATTTGTGTTGTATTTGTGTGACCAAGACACTACAAAAAAATCATTAAATAGAAACCAATTTTAGAGACAAAAATAATTATTTGCTATATTGATTAAATTAGAGACCATTTTAGAGACTAAAAAAATTGTTGGTTTTCTAAATTAGTTTCTACTATTGATAAATAATTTTTAAATTGGTATCTAATTAGCTACCAAGGTTTTAACTACTGATTTCTAAATTCTAAATTTGGTAGAAAAAACCTTGGTAGCTAATTATATACCAATTTAGAAACTATTTATCAATAATAGAAACTAATTTAGAAACCAATAATTTTTTAAGTCTCTAAAATAGTCTCTAATTTAATCAATACAACAACTAATTACTTTTGGTTTATAAAATTAATTTTTATTTAATAATTTTGTTGTAGTGTTGACAGTATTGACACCTTGGTTGGCAGTGAAAGTAAAAGAATTATTGGAAAATTGTTTTTCTTGATAAAAAAAAAAAAGAGAGAGAGAAAGAAAGAGATTTGTTTATAGGAGATATATGATCTATAAGGAGATGCGGGTTGTTTAATGTTTTCTTGAGTTTGATTTGATTGTTCCTTATTTAAGTTGGAAGATGTTCGTTAGTTGAAAGTTGGTAAGACTAGCTCTTTATGTATAAGGGTTAGACCACTCCTAAAGTGGATCCTATTTATTTATTTTTTATTGCTGATGAAAAAAAAAGAAAAAAAAGAAAAGAAAGGAGAGCATGAGATTTGATGTTGTTGTATTTATCATTGAAGCCGCGAAGAACTTCCATCGCTCAATCCTCATGCTTTCTTTTAATAAAACGAAAATGAGGTAAACTAGAATAACAAAATTAATTTCTTAATGTTTTAATTTTGCATTTGGACTTTTGTACACTTTTTAATTTTACAACAAAAACTTTATAATATGACCATTTGAATAAATATGAGTTGGTGCACTCTCAAAATTAAAAAAATCAATATTATCAATAACACAACCAAATCAATTTAAAACATTTTTATTAAATGTTGGATATGAAAAGTTTTCAAAAAAATTATCTAAAGATATAAATTTCTATACAAGCCAATTATTTAATCATATACATAACACAAAATAGAAATAATAGAAGCAAACAGATTGAATTTTGTTTGACATTTCTGGTTTATGTATACTAGATATATCTATAATATAATCATCAACTAAGTAAAAATTTAGTATACTGGGAAGGAAGTGAACTTTAATTCTAACTCAACCCATAAAATCAGCTTATTTATATACAACATATTTATATATTTCCAACATAGTATGAAGAAATTCATGTGAACTGCCTCTTATTGGTACATCCTCTTTAGGTGGAGTGATAACTAAAGATTTGAAATGGGAGGATTTATGCTTTTGTGGATGACGATTCAAGCGAATCTGGTTGCCCATTATCAGAGAGTTTTGCAGAAAACATTGGCAATGGCACTTCTTGTTTTAGAACATTTATAACCTGTTCTGAGTTTGGCCTTTCCTTGTGGTCTTGAAGGGTACACCATAGTCCCACACTGAGCAAGCATCTCATTTCATTTACATTAAAATCCATCTTCAATTCCTTATCCGCAGCATTCAAAATCTCTCCATCCACATGATTTTTCCATACCCATTTCGCCAAAGGTACATG
>Ga0123342_1009886_pt1 | contig 11172 bp, 13 predicted proteins | sample Turbeawhitnodule_FD_89960 | JGI IMG/M metagenome (GOLD analysis project Ga0123342, IMG submission 89960) | Root nodule microbial communities of legume samples collected from Mexico - Turtle bean Mexico white nodule | ecosystem: Host-associated > Plants > Roots > Nodule | place: Mexico: Nepantla... | reverse complement strand
TCCTCTTGGCGATGCTGGCACTTGGCGTCTCTCCACCTAGGCGACGCCCTGCGTTGACTTTGACTCTCCAGGCGTTAACTTTGACCTTGACTCAGTCAACGCCCGGATACGGGACGGTACAGTAGTGTTGCCAATTTTGCAAGGCTCTGACAAGAGCATAAAGCTCCTTGTCATAGGTAGAGTAATTAAGAAGACTTTTGTTGAGTTTCTCACTAAAATAAGCTATGGAGTGACCCTCTTGAAGGAGGATAGCCCCAATGCCCATGTTGGAGGCATCACATTCAATTTCAAATGTCTTAGTAAAGTTAGGGAGTGCTAAAATGGGTGCCTTAGTCAATTTATCTTTCAAAGTTTCAAAAGCTTTCTCTTGTTCCTGACCCCATTTAAACACCACATCCTTATTTACTATGGCATTGAGAGGTGCGACAATGGTACTAAAGTATTTAGAACTCACAACAAACCCTAGGAAGTCTATGTGATCTATTGCAAACACACACTTTTCCGGATCAAAATACAATTTTTCCTTCCTAAGGGTTTCTAACACTTGCCTAACATGCTTCTTATGATCCTCTAAAAACAAGCTATAAATGAGAATGTCATCAAATAGACCACTACAAACTTGCCAATGAAAGGCCTTAGAACATGGTGCGTAAGTTGCATGAAGGTGCTTGGAGCATTGGTTAAGCCAAAGGGCATGACTAACCACTCATATAAACCAAACTTGATCTTAAAGGCGGTTTTCCATTCATCTCTCGGTTTAATCCGGATTTGGTTATAACCACTCTTAAGATCAATTTTGGTAAATATTTGAGACCCATGTAACTCATCCAACAAGTCATCTAATCTAGGAATGGGATGCCTATACTTAATGGTTATGTTGTTTATAACACGACAATTCGTACACATCCTCCAACTCCCATCCTTTTTAGGGATAAGAATCACAGGTATAGCACAAGGACTCATGCTATCTTGCACCCACCCCTTAGCTATTGAACTCTCCATTTGTTGTTGAATTTCCTTGCCTAGGTTGGATTGGTCCTATATACTGGCCTATTTTGTAAAGAAGCCCCCGAGTATGATGTCTATTTGGTGCTCAATTCCCCTTAAAGGAGGTAGTCCTTTAGGGGGATCTTGAAACACATATTCAAACTGCTTTACCAATTTTTTCAAGCACTTAGGACTATCTACTACTGAATCACTTCTAAAGGTTTTCGTTGGAAAAGCTATGAAAATAGACTTTTGTGAAAGCATTACCTTTTTAACCTCTTGTGATGAAATGAGAAGGCTTCTCTTGGAACTTTTTTTTTATCTTTTTCTTTTTCTCTCTTTTCTTTTATTTTAAGTTGGTCCTCATGGACTTCCTTTGGTGAGAGAGATTTTAGTGTGACCTTATGCCCATGGAAGGTAAAAGAAATTTTGTTGGTAAGGCCATCATGAAGGGTTTTCCTATCATATTGCCATGGCCTACCTAAAAGAATATGAGTAGCTTCCATAGGGACAACATCACACAAGACCTCATCCTTATATTTACCAATAGAAAAGGCTATGAGGACTTGCTTATTTACTATGATCTTCCCATCTTCTCTTAACCATTGAAGTTTATAGGGCTTTGCATGAGAGATGGTAGGTAACCCAAGTTTCTCTACCACTCTTGAGCTTGCCACATTTGCACAACTCCCCCCATCCACAATTAAGGAGCACAACTTATCATTAATGAGGCATCTAGTATAGAAAATGTTTTCCCTTTGACTTTCATCAAAAGGTTTTAAAACTTGGCATAACATGCGTCTCACTACAAATAAGCCTCCTTCACATGAAATCTCACTTTCTTCCTCACTTGGGGATCTAGAAGGGGTAGGGGACCTAGAACTTTGTGAGCTATGATCACTCATGACAACCCTTTGCTTAGCCATCATGTTTATTTTTGAAGGACAATTAGATGCAATGTGCCTAAAACCTAAATATTTAAAACACTTTCTACTTGAGGTTTTGGTAGGTGACTTAGGTGTTGAAGTGGAGGGATTAGAATGTCTAGGGTTGTAAGTGTAATCTTTCTTAACATTTGCGAATTTTTTTTGGAAGAAGTTTTGTTTTTGTTTTTCCAAGATGATTGGTGGTAGCCATCATTATGAGAGTTTTTGAAATGGGTTTTCTTTGAAAGTTGGGTTTCAACCTTGATGTCAAGGTGAACCAATTTTTCTAATGATGAATACTCATAAAGTTCTACCACATCTTGGACTTCCCTTCTCAATCCACTTACAAATCTAGCCATTTTAGACTCCTCACTTTCATGCATGTCAAATTTAGTTAAAGTCGTTTCAAGCTCTTTAAAATAATCATCAACACTTTTTATTCCTTGTTGAAGTCATTGAAGCTTCAACAAGAGTTCCTTCCTATAGTGAGGAGGAACAAACCTAGAGCGCATGCATAAATTAAATCCTCCCAAGAGACCACGATTGGCCTCTTGTTAAGTCCAATGTCCATTACAATCTTATGCCACCAATGCATGGCATAGTCTAAAAACTCAAAGGAGGCTAACTTGACTTTTTGGTCTTCTTGGACCTCATGTACATTAAAAATTTGTTCAACTTTAGCCTCCCATCCTAGGTAAATGTTGGGGTCACCTTCCCCACTAAAACTAGGAAGTTTTACATAAGGCAAAGAAATTTTAGGAGCATGGTGCTGATGTTGGTGCCTCTCATCAAATTGGTTCAATCTCCATTCTTCATCTTCCTCATGGCTGCCATATGGAGTTAAACTCCTTGTAGCCCTCCTATGCTCCCACCTCCTTGGTTGTCTTACTTGAGAGCCTCTCATCCATTTGTCTCATTTCCTCTTCTTTTTGGGCAAGGGATCTCCTAACAGCCGCCAATTCACCCATAAGGAATGCCTTTTGGGGAGATTGGGGTTTTGATGACTCCCCTGAAGAAAGATAAGCCATAATTCACAAGTGAACAAAAATTAGTGAAATAGAAGTTAGAAAACACTCTCTCAAGTTTGCGTCACTTTTGGTGAAAAAAATCAAGAGGAGAACACTCAAAGCACTCAAAAGAATTTTATCCTCCAACAAAAGGTCTATCTTGGTGTTGAAAAGAATTCTCAAGTGAAAGTGGACAAAGCCCTTCACACTTGATCTCAAAGAACCACAACAAAACTTAAGGAATTTGAAAAGACAATCAAGGAAAGCTAAAAACAAGAAAGCTAAACCAAATTTTGGGAAAAGAGATTATGACAAAACTTGTAAAGGAAGATAAGCAAGAAAAAGACACACAAAAAAGACTCTAAGACACTTACTAAACTTTTAACAATGAGATTTTCTTTAGTAAATTTGTCAAAGCAAAAGGATAAACATTCCACAATGTTGAAATCAATTTTCCAAAAAGATGAACGCACAATTTTGAATATGTTGTTCTTTAAAAGATTGGAACACAATTTTTTTTTGCGCAAATTCCCTTGCTTTTTTTTTATACTTGTTCTTGGATTATGGAAATGAAATGTCCATAGTTTTGACCATTCATATTTCCATATAACTCAAATTTTCACAAAAAGTTTGGGATTCAAAACAATTGATCACTTGTAATATTTTGTTTGGAACTTAAATCTACTTCTACTAAAACAAGTTTCTAATTACTTATAAACTTTCACAATTAAAACACAAGTAAGTAGAGACAAAAATATAAGGACTCCTAGAACACTAAAGAACATATGACTCAAGGTAAAAAGGTAAGAACATTAAAAGACATAAAGGAACATTCAAAAAGCGAAAACAATGTTATTGAATAAGGTAAATGCCGAATTTAAAAGCAAGAAAAATAAAGGGTTGAATTTAAAAGTGCTTGAAAGTAAAGACAAGAATTTAAAGGTACTTGAATGTAAAGACAAGGAATTAAAGATGCGAAAAAGTAAAGTGCCAATCAACTCTAAACAAGATAAGCTTAAAAACCAAAGCTCTGAATACCACATGATGTGAATTGATTTTTAGATGTTTTCATTTATGTAACACTTTTACTTAAGATTGGGATTTTAAAAATTAATGGTGAGGACCAAAGGAAGATTCCCACTGGACATGAACTTAACCAAGTGGTTAAGTAAGTGTGAAGGTTCACTTCACAATGGCAAAGATGAAAAATAAGATATAGTGAGGATGAGATGCAATTGTGGAATTGAAATGGGCACAAGGTAAACATCAATGGTGGTCATGGCCTCCTAAATGATGCACCATACTCATAATTATGAGCTAAACCCAAGAGCAACAAATATGAGAACTAAGAGACATAAACATAAATGGAATTGAGAAATGGAAGGAAAACAGAGTGAGAAAACTTATGATGGCTTGGACTGCCAATTGTGGGTCTCCTTCAACGAAGTGGCTGGGAGAGCATTGTAAGAATTAATGGCCTTAACAAAAGGGGGGTGAATTGTTTAAGGGGCGTTTTTCGAAAATATATGTTAAGAATGAAGATTGATATTGATTTACAGATAAACAAATCAGATCAGCCAAGAAAACAAAACTGTTAAACTAGCTATCAAAAAAACAACCAGTTGAAATTACGTTTTAATCGATTGTTTATGGCAGTAGTGTTAAAATCACAATTCAGTCAGATTTTAAATGAGTGAGGGAAAGAGAAGATCACACAATCAATTATAGTGGTTCACTCCTTACCAGAGCTACATTCAGTCCCTAGAAAATCACTGGGTATTCACTAAGTAACCAACAACAGATTACAATCACACAACACTACAAAGAGGTGATCTTGATCCCACAAGAACATACACCCTCTTTGCCTTTTCACACAATCACAGTCAGAAAAACCTCTGACCTTACAGATTCAATGCTTTACAAGAATACAAATTGAAAAATAATTACAGGAATATAAGGAACAAATTACACCTGAAGTACAGGAAATCACAGAGCTCCTAATTCACTTCTTGAACCACTTGCACAGCCTTAGGTAATCATAGCAAAGCTTGAATCAAATCTCCCTCGAAGATCTTTCTTAATCTCACTTTCTGTGTGTTTTCAAATATGGAGGTAACCAGTTTTATAGCTCTTAAATCTAGCCGTTTTTGACAGTTAAACACGAGCTAAAACAGATTCATATTAACTGAAAACATATTTAACAGGTTTTTGAAAAGCTGTTAAGAAATTCAAAAATCAACCGGTTGAAATGTTGTTTTAACCGGTTGAATTGGTTTTGACAGTTAGTCAACCAAGTCAAAAAAAATTTTGAAAACCCTCAAACATGGCCTTGAAGCCATCTTTCTCTCCCCTCTAACTTGACTTCTGGCGATTTCGCCCCCTCCACAGTCTTCTCTACCCGTGGGTATCGGGGGGCGACGCAATCAGCGTCTTATACTGGTGACGCCATCAACGCCTTGTACTGGCGACGCCTTGTCCTGGCGACGCCTCTTCTTCTTGGTGACGCCTCATCCTCCTTCCTTGGGCCACTCAATGGGTCCCACTGTATCTTTGACTTTGACTTTAGTCAACGCCCGGGGACGGGACGGTACAATGACTTAGAGGAGCTATTTACCACAATAGCCAAGTACAAGTTGAAGTTGAACCCCAGAAAGTGTGTGTTTGGGGTGGAGGCAGGAAATTTCTTAGGGTTCTTACTCACTGAACGCGAGATAGAGGCAAACCCTGAGAAGTGCATCACCATTATAGCGATGAGGAGTCCAAAGTCAGTAAAGAAGGTGCAACAGTTGACAGGTCGGATGGCCGCCTAGTCGCGGTTTCTCTCAGCAAAAGGGGAGAAGGGACATTCATATTTCCAATGCCTAAAGAGGAATGACAGGTTCGTGTGGACCAGTGAATGTGAAGAGTCGTTCCTCAAGCTAAAAGAATACCTTGCCAGTCCCCCCGTACTGTGTAAGCCATTGCCAGGTGTTTCGCTCTGCTTATACTTCGTCGTTACGGATCAGGCCATAAGCTTGGTCATCGTCCAGGAGCAGGACCATGTATAGAGGCCCACATACTTCGTCAACAAAGTCCTGCAAGAACCTGAGGTGCGCTATCAAGCCATAGAGAAAGCAGCTCTAGCAGTGGTATTTGCAGCAAGAAGGCTCTGCCACTATTTCCAAAGTTTCACTGTAATCGTGATGACAGACCTTCCTATTCGTAAGGTCTTGCAGAAACCTGATGTGGCAAGACGAATGTTGCGTTGGGCGGTTCAGCTATCAGAATTCGATGTGCAGTACGAACCAAAAGGCCCTATCAAAGGCCAGTTTTATGCTGACTTCATAGTAGAGCTCTCCTTGGCAGCCGTACAACAAGAGGGAACAGATTTCCAGTGGGTCCTCTCCGTAGATGGATCCCCCAACCAACAAGGTAGTGGTGCAAGCATCATTTTGAAGGGGCCAAATGGGTTGTTGGTTGAGCAGGCCCTACGTTTCGCCTTCGAGGCTAGCAACAACCAAGCTGAGTATGAGGCCTTGATCGCGAGAATGTTATTAGCCAAAGAGATGGGTGCTAAGAGCTTGTTGGCAAAGAGTGATTCCCTGTTAGTAACAGGGCAAGTTACATACCTAGAGTATGTTAAAGTTCTGAAAGTGACTTTTGCAGTGTTTGAACTAGTACACGTCCCTAAAGAGCAGAAAGCCCGAGCTGACTTGCTAGCAAAGCTCGCCAGTTCAGGCAAGGATGGCAGACAGAGGACAGTCATACAGGAGACTCTGAGGACGCCTTAAACCACCACAAATTGCACAACAGAAGTCCAACAAATTAGCACCTCAGAAGGCGCTAAGAGAGGTCACTGGTCGCTGACCCAAGAAACGTTGAAAACTCCCAAAATAAGCGCGTATAGCTCATCAAGGGGAGAATCCTTGCACGTTTTCCTGGTCGAAACCTGGATGACACCCTATAGACGTTATTTGGCCGACGGGGTACTCCCGCTAGAACCCGCAGAGGCCAGAACAGTCATGAAAAATTCAAGTAGATACACCCTGGTTGATGGGAATTTGTTCAGACATGGGTATATTCATCCTATCCTGATATGCGTAAGTGGTGAACAATGCACGCACATTATGGCAAAACTCCATGAAGGGATATGTGGAAGTCACATCGGCGGCCGAGCTCTCTTATCGAAAGCCGTTCGCGTGGGGTACTACTGGCCAACCATGAGGGAATATTGCACAAAGTATGCACAGCTGTTCCCGCCGGTTGACTCGCTTCGCCGGTTGACTCCAACAGATGCTTTGGCCCTTCAATCTCCGCCTGAGAAATGTGCCTTCTTGATCAAGAAACCTCTCACCTGCAAAGACAAAGGGGCACCCTAGCGACCGTTTGCACTCCGACGCTCAAGTCAGTATCAGGGCAAAGAAACATCATGTGTGTATATTAGCTTCAGTCTTAGAAACTGTGTACCTTACTAGGGTTTTGGCACCCTTTATGTAGGTTGAAACTAGGGTTTACCTTTACGTCGTTGCCCTTGACTAGAGTTCCTTGGAGAATGTCCTTGCGCTGCTATTCATAGAATCTTAACGTATCTGGCACATGAACTTCCCTTAACTGGAGTGCAACGAGTGACAAAGTGGCAACTTGGGTACCAACTTGTGCACCTAATCTCTAGCGCCATCTGCTTCGTGGGTGCCCTAAGTATTCACGTGCCATACATGCAACTTTCCCTGAAGACCCTAACCTTAATGGGCCTTAATGCCTCGTAGGATTATCCACACGTGTTGCGCCTTCATGCGTCATACACACCACGTCCATGGATCCCTCGTGACTTAGGCTTCCCACATATCTCTTGTCTTTAACTGTTATCTTAACCAAACTCTAGGGCCCACCTTACGTGGCCCTCTACAACGTCCTGATGACTGATGTTCGATCTTCTCCCTCTACTGGTGAGCTTCAATATCGATCTCCAACATCGGGCTTAGAATACCAATGTCCAAAGACTAACCAATCCCCTGGTGGGTGCGTTTGGGGTCTACCTCGTGGCCCCCCTTCCATCACCAAGCATTAGTGCGCGATGTCTGAGGTCAGTCTCTGGGTTGATGACCGAGGATTGGTCGGGACAACACTGATGCAAGTAGTGCCAACGACACGCTGATTGGCACAATGCGCCCCTAGAGGAGCTACGATCGATCCACAGCCCATGGTCGTTTTATACCTGGGGGATCAACATTCTGGGACCATTCCCTCTAGTAGTGCGACAGATGAAGTATCTTATGGTTGCCATTTAGTACTTTACGAAGTGGATAGAGGTCGAGTCAGTTGTGCAAATCACAACTCACAAGATCCAACACTTCGTATGGAAGAACATAGTGTGTCGTTTTGGAATCCCAAAATGCTTGGTGTCCGATAATGGTACCCAGTTTGCAAGCCAGCAGTTGGGCAAACTATGCACAGAGCTCGGTATAAAGCAGATGTTCACATCGGTCGAGCACCCCCAGACAAATGGATAGGTCGAGTCTACCAACCGAGTTCTGCATAGAGGTCTGAAGAGAAGATTGGAAAAAGCCAAGGGAACTTGGACAGAAGAGGTTCCTAGAATTGTGTGGGCTTACCACACCACTCCCCAATCCACTACCAAGGAAACACCTTTTAGCTTGGTGTATGGTTCAGACGTGATGATTTTTGTAGAAAGTCAGGAGAGTTCACCACGTTTCCAGAACTTCGTAGCCGAAGAATCCAACAAAGAAAGAAGGGTGAACCTAGACCTATTGGATGAAGTCAGGGAGGAAGCACGCATCAAGGCTGAACCCTTGGAGAGAAGGGTGGAGCACAAGTACAACTCCAAGTTGAGACCTCGACAGTTCCAGGTGGCCGACTTGGTGATGCGAAAAGCTCACCCCTATCAACTAGAGAACAAGTTATCTCCCAAGTGGACTGGTCCATTCTGTGTGACAGAGGCGCTTGGGAGCGGGGCGTACAAGCTCGAAACCATGGAAGGCGGGGCTATTCCTCGAACTTGGAACGAAGCCAACTTAAAGTTTTATTTCAGTTAAGCATATCATTGTACACAATTAAGGGGACACTATTTTTCCCTTACTAAGGGTATTTTAATGAGGTCACCCAATAAAAAAAAAAGTTGAATAATTTGTTTGCAGTATGTTGTACAATCCAGTAAAAGTGAACCTCTCATTTGGGTGAGTACACCGAGATCAGGAATAGTAAGGTTCTTAGTGAGCATCCCTCTTGAGTAAGAACACCAAAGTCGAGAACAATAAGGTTCCAAAGTAAAAGTGAACTTCTCCTTTGGGTGAGTACACCGAGATCGGGAATAGTAAGGTTCTTAGTGAGCCTCCCTCTTGAGTAAGAATACCAAAGTCGAGAACAGTAAGGTTCCAAAGAAAAGTGAACCTCTCCCTTGGGAAAATGCGTTAAGATCGGGAAAAGCAAGGCTTTTAGTGAGCCTACTTCTTGAGTGAGAACACCAAAGTCAAGAACAATATGGTTCCTAAGTAAGACGTCTCCCTTGGATTATGCGCTAAGGTCAAGAACAGTAAAATGAACCTCTCGCTGGCCTTTACACGCCCAGGTCGCGAAGAGCATGGTTCAAAATAAAGCATCACCCCTGTCCTTATGCTCTAAGGTCAAAAACAACAAGAAAAAACCCTTCTCGTTTCACTACGCCAAAGTCAAGATCAGGTAGAGTCCAAGTAAACATCTCCCCCACCCCTATGTGTTAAGAGTCGAGAAGGGTAAAGGCAGGATGGTCAAGGAACGTGCTACTTAAGCAAGGATGGTCATCGCGGTATTGTTAGTTAACAAAACAAATCCAAGACAGGTAAAGCAGCCAACAACGAGTGTAAGAGACAGATTGAAAAAAAGAGAAAATGACTTCATAAATAAGGAATAGATACACTGTTCGTCAGGTTACACAAATGAAAAGAGAAGTGCCGCTATTCGGCATCAACCAACTGCCCATCAACAACTCTCTTGGTCAAGCCGGTTTGAGAAAGGTCCACCCTAGGATGCACACAGGCAACCTGCGCCATGGCGTCCTCAAACCCTGCTGCGTAGGACTATACGACATCGTTGGTAAGCTTCTTCTTAGTCTCTTGGAAGAGTTTGTCCATACGAGCTAACTCTTCCTTTAGTTGGCCCACCATCACCTCCAGCTGGGCTGATTTCTTCCGCAGCTGGGTCACCTCTTCGAGCTTCTCCTTCAATTTGCCTACCTCAGCCCTGAGATCACCGTTCCTGGCATGTAGCCTCAAGGTTTCCTGAGACTTCTCAAACAAGAGCTTCTTCGTCTCTTGGTCAGATTTGCGAAGCTCGTCCACCTCCAAGGCCATGCCAATTGATCGCCGTTTTAGCTCCATGATCTCGAGGATCTCTTGCTCCCTTGCCTTCTGCATCATGGAGAGGAGGAGGCTGGACCCCACAAGGGTTTCCCCAAGGTAATTCGACACATGGTCCAGCAAGGGGCCCTCCTTCAGGCTCTCCAGTCTTGTTTGCGTTTGGAAGGACTGCAATGCCTTCTGGACGAAGTCTGGTAGGTTGGCAAAGGAGTCGCCCTAGTCATTTCTCGCAGCACTCTCCCCCTACCTTCTTGCACAATGATATCGTGGGGGTGAGGAGGCACTAGGAGGATGCTCCCTGTAGGAAGGAGCCTGACCATCTGATCCTGAGGCCGTAAGGATGGCAGCATCAGCTTTGCGCTTCCTCTTGAAGACGAAGCCTAAACAAGTGTCCTCATCCTCAGAAGGAACGACCTCAATTACTTCAGCCACTCCTTTAGGCCTTTGATCTGCGGGGGCTGGAGCAGAAGAACCAGGAGCAAATGTGATGGAAGAGGCCCCAACACCAATCCATTGAAAGGCCACCAAAATTTCAAATTGAGGCAACCACTAGAGTTATGGTCAAAGAGGGGTCAAGAGGACGCATTCTGCATGTCATAAACTCTAGTGTAAAGTAGACTTTAATTTCTTGTCAAAATTAGCATAGGAACTTTATTTGTAATTTTTCTTAGAATTAATTTTGGCACCTAAAACACCAACCTAGGTAAACTTAGAGTTTCTAAAAAACCTCTAAATTACCAAGGCCGGTCTAGAAAGTCCATGGAGGGGGTGAGCATACAAACTAGACACACCCCTTCTCATGTGCTCATTTAGGCTCCACTTTTGGGAGGGAATTCATTTGAATTTCCCTCCACTTTCTTTTGAATTTCCAGCCCTCTAAACACTATAAATTGAGGTGTTTGGCTCTCATTTTGTAAGATT
>Ga0123342_1009885_pt1 | contig 11172 bp, 2 predicted proteins | sample Turbeawhitnodule_FD_89960 | JGI IMG/M metagenome (GOLD analysis project Ga0123342, IMG submission 89960) | Root nodule microbial communities of legume samples collected from Mexico - Turtle bean Mexico white nodule | ecosystem: Host-associated > Plants > Roots > Nodule | place: Mexico: Nepantla... | reverse complement strand
TTTTTATATATATATATATATATATATATATATATATATATATATATATATATATATATATATATATATATGGAGAGGCTATGGGGAAACTTTTATCTCCCTTCACTTGTTACAGGATGAATGCAGTGAATGTGTGTAATAGTGAAATCACATTACACTGGTTCAACTTTTCTTGGTGATAAGGGTGGTTAACCCTAGTTGAATTGAACAATTGCTTGACCAAAAAATTAAATAAATATGAGATTTTTTAATGAACAAAAATAATTTTTAAATAGTAAAGTATTTAGTATACTCTAATCCATTTATAAAACAATTCTAAGTTAGCAGTTTTTACATTTATATCTATTACATCTAGATCTAGAGCAATTAAATATGAGATATTTTTAAGCATAGTTTAAAAAGTAGACCATGTCGATCAGATCAACTAGTTGGAATTGAAAGTCATATGGTTATTAGTACTAAGAACGCAAGAAACCATGGGGGTGGAAATTTAATCAAGAACTGTCAAAAATCAAGAGTTGGTATCAACAATTTGTCTTCCTTATTACTTTTTTATTTTTTTAAGATATTCTAAACTATTTTTAAACAATAAAGACTTATATATATGAGATTCATTGTATTCATATCATGTAAGTACCTGTCATAAGGTTTTTATAATTGTGGGACATATTTTGAGTAAAAATAATATGAATTGTTACTTAACATATTGTATAGGATGATATAATTCCTATTCATATAATTAAAATTTTTATTCTATTCTACCTCGACTCAAAATAATTGTAGTTTAATATTTTTCAAATATTAAAAATAAAAGAAATATGTTTCCTTATTGAAATACTCTTATTAAAACAATTTTCTCTCTTAATAAATATATTTTTAACTGCAACAAATCATATAATTCATTTAGTAGCACATAAAGAAAAGAATAAAAAAAAAATATAGGAAAACTAGACCAAACCGGAAGAAAAACAAAAATAAAGAATTTCAATAGTAACCTAAGCAATTATATTGAGAGTTTAAACCACAACAAAATTAAATAAAACAAGAAGGCAAACAAAATAACCTTCTATGATGTGTGATTCCCATAAAGACAAAAAAAGAGTTCATGCACATCACTACCATTAATTATTTTTTCTTGGGTTGACCTGTTTTGCAGGTCTTCATATTGACTTTCATTCCATTTTTAGGAAGACATCTCAGTCTATTAGAGGTTTGAATTGATTCATCGTCTTCACTGAATGATTTCTCCTTATCCATCTTTTCAGCCCAAAAGTTAGAGACCAAATTAAATTCTTCTAAGAAAATATCAATTGTGGTAGATTCAACTATATTAGCGGTAAAGATGGTGGACATGACTCTTGATCTTCTTGTTCATCACCTGAAAGTGATTCAAAATAATTTTGCAAAATTAAATCTTGAGAAACAAATTTAAAAGTAACCCATTTGGCAACAACTAATTTTAGGACTTGTTGCATTAGTTGTAGATTTGATACGAGAGAATTCTTCTAGAACATCAGAATTCTCAGGAAGCAAGAAGTTCATTTTTTTTATAGCAATTAATCTTATTCATGGACATCATCTAAAGAGGGCATATCAACAAAAATATCATCTTAAAATCTTGAACTATCCCCAATATCTTCAAAAAAATTATTAAACATTTGACTAACAAGAGATCCAACTCCCACTTGGCCAACAACAACTTCAACAAGGGTATCAAGATCAATAAAAGCTCCCTTAAGTGGATTTCTTGTTGGTCAAAAGTTTAAGAAATTGGCTAAAGATATAAGGGTTAGTTCAAGATCTCATGATGATATTTTTGCTAATATGTCTTATTTGGAAGATGTTCATGAATTGAATGATTTGTTAAAAAAGGAACTCAATGCCTTCTAAAAAAAATTAGTCTTTTAGAAGAATTCTCTCCTATCAAATGTGAAACTAATGCAACAAGTCCTAAATTAGTTTGCCAAACGTGTTACTTCTAAATCTGCTTTTTAAGATTTAGTCTTACAAAATTGTTTTGAATCTTTTTCAGGTGATGAACAAAAGACTCAAACATGTTCTACCATCTTGCTAGCAGATATAGTTGAATCTACCTTGACTAATATTTTATTAGAAGAATCCAATTTGGTTTGTAAGTTCCAGGATGAAAAGATGGACAAGGAGGAACCACCAAGTGAAGACGATGAATTACTTCAAAGTTTTATGAGACTGAAACGTCCTTCTAAAGCTAGAGTGAAAGCCAATAAGATGACCTACAAAACAAGTCAAACCAAGAAGAAGTAATGGTACTTATGTGCAATAATATCATAAGATTTAATTAGCACTCATGAATACAAATGAGGGTCCACCTGATTAGATTTTTGGATTTCAATAGTTCCTCTTTGTTGTCTTTAGGAGTTACACATTACAAACACTACAAGAAAATCATGAAATAGAAACTAATTTTTAGTGACAAAAAATAATTAGTGGTTATAGTGACTAAATTAGAGACCATTTTAGAAACTACTTTTTTTTGTTATTAAATTAGTTTCTATTATTGTTAAATGGTTTTTAAATTGGTATCTAATTAGCAACCAAGGTTTTAACTACCAATTATTTAGTTTCTAAATTTGGTAGCCAAAACCTTGGTTGCTAATTAGATACCAATTTAAAAACCATTTAACAATAATAGAAACTAATTTAGAAACCAATTTTTTTTAGTTTCTAAAATGATCTCTAATTTAGTTATTATAACAACTAATTATTTTTTGTCTCTAAAATTAGTTTCTATTTCATGTTTTTCTTGTAGTGAGAATGTTCTTTTGTTTGTCTTCTTATCTTTATTTATTTTTTCTTTTTTTTTTTGTTTGAACTTTCAATGTAGTTTCTTAGGCTACTCTTGGAAGTTTCTTTGTTTCTTTATTTCTTTATTTTTTTTTGTTTTTTGTTTTATTTTGACATGAGTTTGATCTAGTTCCCATGTTTTTGTTATTGTTTCAATTTTATATTATTTTTCATTTCATGACACATGCTGCCTAACATTAGTTTTATTAAAAAAAAAAACTTTCACCATCCCTGCATTACGAACAATTACATAATATATCTATACAACTAATCACATAATTTTGTTTTGTTATGCACCAACCACTTCTTTGTGGGGAACATCATTAGTTTCTTTGGTATAGATAATCATAGGTTTATAATTTTGTTTCGCTATGTACAACCACTTCCTTGTGGGGACATCATTAGTTTATTTAGTATAAACTCTAGGAGAACTTTATTTTACCATTAAAAATTTTGAATTTGTGTTTTTTTTTTTTCTAAAGATCAAAATTGCAATTACTTTTAAAATAATAATGATGATGTCTTCAAATTAAAATTTATGAATCCATGCTATATTCAAACTTCCATTGTTTGATTCATACCATGAATTTCATAATTAAACTAACATGTGAATTAATGAGTCCACTTATTTGATAGTTGGATTTGGAAGGAGGGGGGTCTCCAAACTTTTTCAGTTAATTCTTCCTACAATCTTGTTAGGAAGGATAAAGAGGTGGATTCTTTTCCTATTTTTAGTAATTTGTGGAGGTGCAAGGCATTACCCTCTGCAGTGCTTACAGCTTGGAGGGTGATGGAAGACAAGCTTGCTACGAGGGTAAATCTGAGCAGAAGAGGGGTGTTGGTGGATAGCCTGTTGTGCTGTTTGTGCGGGAAGGAGGAAGAATATGGTAGACATTTGTTCTTTGACTGTAGCTTTGCTCGACGTGTATGGTGTTTATGCTACAGATGGCTTGGGGTTTTGTTTGTGTCCCACAATGAACCGAAGATTAACTTTGTTCAGTTTAGGATGAGTTTTTCTTCAAAGATGGTTAATATGGTTTGGAACACAATCTGGGTCGGGGTGGTTAGCGAGATATGGAAACATAGGAATAACATTTATTTCAAAAGTGGAGTGGCTGACGTATCTGAAGTTTTTGCTTTGGTGCAGGTAAAGGTGTGGGCTTGGGTCTCCACAAATTTTCGGTTAGTGTTGTTTTCATTTTCTGATTGGTGTTTAGAACCTTTGGTGTGTATGAGGTTAGTCACTTGAAGTTTTAAGGGCAAGGTTTGTTTTGTTAGTTTTAGCTAGTTTTAGAGGCTTTAAGCTGGAATCGGTGTTTGGATACCGTGTATAAGGGTTGAATCACCCCTAAAGTGATTCCAATTTATTTATTTTTTATTGCCGATAAAAAAAACTTATTTGAAGGCTAATCCAACTTGTATTTTACAAAGGTTTGGTGGCAATTCGATTAGGGCGTTTTGTATCTGTTTCCATCGTTAGGAAGGATAAAAAAAATCTCAAGAGTGTGGGCTTTATTCAAGTCACTAAAGTTAAAAAGTAATAATATATTCATAATTAAGTTGATATGGGAAAAAAGTTGATATATTGATATATGGGATATTGGTATCAAATACAAAAGTTAATCAAATTATACCTTCAACCACTTTTTAAAAATCCAATTGAATCTATCTTGAATTACATGTTCTTATTAAGTAAAATATGTATATAAAAAATTTCATATAATTTCAATTTTTATAGATATACTTCAATAATAAATATTTATGTATATTATATGTTAAAAATAAGTAATGAAATAATAATTTAAATAATTTTGAAATTATGTATTTTTTATTCAAGATATAGATAAAAAGAGCATGGTCAAATTGATTATGACCTTATTTTATTGTTTTAGATAAATATTTATATCGATGTTATAATCTTTATTACAAAATTAATTATATTTTTCACAAATTTTTGAATACCAATTTTCTTAGTAATAAAACTTTCTTAGTATTTATGATTTAATAAATTATCTATTAATTTTTGTGAATGTAAAATCAAATTGGGAATGTTGTATATGGAAATGGTTATACTCGTAAAAAATAATTATCAATAATGTATAATTATATAATCCTTTTTTAATTAGAAAAAATAATATATAAATAAAAGAGTACATTAGGTCATCCAACTCATATATAAAGTTTTGTACAAAATGTTCTTAAAAAATAACAAAAAAATTAAAATTCACAAAATTATAATATTTGTGCAAAACTCAATATGGAATCAACAACTAAGAATAACCCTAAACACATTCTTATTGTACTACATATAAAACATAGAATTTCCAACAAAGCACTTTTATACATTGTATAGGACCAAAAAACTAGCATATCCTTAATGGGGTCAAAGTAGGTAAAATTGTTAACTTAACTGAGAAATGACTAGCAGACTCATTCCACTATTTAAGGTTTTTTTATTATCAGTAAATAATAAATTAAATAAAAGCGGAGCTTTTCAAGAATGCTTTAACCCTTTAGAAAAACAAAACCTTTAAAAGATGAAACTGAAACAAAGATAAATTTCCCTTCCAAAAAACAATCATACATACACAATAACATTCGTCAATAATACATTCATTACAAGAAAATCATTAAATATAAAGTAAATTTAGAGATCAAATTAATTAGTAGTTACTATTTGATTAAATTAGAGACTATATAAACTAAACAAACTATTGGTATCTAAAATATTTTTTATTATTAATAAAAAATTATAAAATGGTTTTTAAATTGGTATCTAAGCATTAACTACCAATGTTTTAGTTACTTACTACTTTATATTTTAAATTAGTTTCTCGTAGTCTTTTAAAGACCAATTTAAAATCGAAAATATTAATCACTACAACTTAGGTAGCTAATTTAAATACAAATTTAGAAACCATTTTATAAATTTTTATTAATAATAGAAATTACTTTAGATATCAATAATTTTTAGTCTCTAAATTAATATCTAATTTAATTAATATAATAACTAATTATTTTTATCTCTAAATTAATTATCATTTTATGATTTTTCTCTTTTAGATCAATATGAAACTTTGTATTTTGCAATTGTCATGCTTTCCTACTAAACTCTCATTCACAAAACCCACGATTCAATTAGTCTTATGTTACCCAACTACAGTTTTAGATATCCTAAGCCCATGTCAGTATAACTCTTTTTGGCTTCTTTTCTCCTTTTCATTTGTCCCTCTTCATTGTGTCCATCACGTTGAGATGTTGTGGTCTTCCTCCACTTCATCACGCATCATCATTTAACATCCAGCTCAACTAAAATCATTCGCCACCTCAGATCCATTGTTGTCTCCAACCAAATACTTGTAATGAGGTGCAGATTTTGCAGCAAACATCCATCTCTTCACTCCTTTGTCTTCCATTTCACTTTAAAACTGCAAAACAAAAACCTTTCCAACCTTGTACTAGGTAGGATCATGAGCTTCAGTGACATTTAGATATATTGAAACCATCCTAAAAACAAAAATACCATCCTAAAATCAGAATACTTCTCTAACCAGTAACCACACAACAGTCTTCCAATTCGATAGTGACTCACTAGATATTCTTTTAATTCTCATGCTCCTAAGCTCTTATACTCCTGCCAAAGGCTCTCCCTCCCATTCCAGCCCAACCATTTTAACTTACCTATATTCTTTCCTTATACAACAATAAAAACCAAAATCATCTGGTTTAGATCCAAAACAATTCAAAATGTGCTGTTGCCTACTTTATTAATCGGCCACGTTACTAACATACTATTTTCTGAGGTTACTTCATTCTAAACATCTTGAAGCATTCCTTAGGATCAATACACCATTGTGAGTATGTAAAATTAGCTAATTTTTTTTTAAAATCCAAACTCACATCTTTGGTTGCGCCAAAGTAAAGATCTCAATACTATCCACCCTATCATTCTTAAAAATAATTTTGTTTCTTTAGAACAAACCTCTAACTACATTTCATACATCATAACAAACCTTATTTGAAGACAATAAAACCAAAAAAATTAAGATAGGTGTAAACATGCTAAATGACTCAAGCATCACAAAAGATAAGTAAAAAACTCATATTTTTATATAATGTTATGATCTATCTTTAATAATTTCAAATTAACATAAATACTAATTGTTATGCATTTCAAAATTGAATATAGTCATTAGTTATTTATGATTAGAATTGAATATGTATTAGATTAAAAATTGTACCAGTTGATGTCGAACAAGTCACGTCACTCAATCTCGATGACCGACGGACCGGTTGAAAGTATATTTGAAACGCAATTGTAATAAATGATAGTTAAGGCAGTTGTGGAAACTCCCTATGAATTAGGGTTACATCCCATCAAATTCGGATAATGTCTTGAGAAATCAAGGTAACATCCCTAGAAACCAGCTAACACGGATACATGTTAGATTCGGTCCATCAAACATATGACCCATAACTCAATATGTTATAAATACGCTCTCTACAGTGGAGTAAGGTATGTTTTTTATTAGTTTCACTATACACTCTTAACACATAGGACTTACTTCGAAATACCTTTTGCAGATCAACTCTTGACCGAGCACCGAGGAATTAAGAAGAAGGAGTCTTGAAGTTTGAAGGAGGGAAGTATTAGAGAACAAGGGAGCGACCGAGCGACCAGCACCACAACAATTGTTACAACCAATCCCACACTATCTAGGTTCACTTTGTCTATACAAATATAAAATAAAAAGTAAATACATACTTATTTACAATAGAATATAAGTTTGATTATATAAATTTATTAATAGGTTCAAAAGTATATAAATATACATTAATATGATAGGAGGACTCACTTAATATTTAATTATTTTTATATTCTTTATAAAATATTTTAAATTACCCTCACTTTAGTCTATAACAACATCTTGAAGTTATCTACTACCAAACATAAAAAAATAGGAGACTTCTCCCTTTCACACATCACCATAAAATAATTTAACTCTTGTTAAACAAAAATGATATTAATTTTTTTTATAAAAAAAATCGAATAAAAAATAATACTATTCCTATCTAACCAAATAGACAATATAGTAACAAATCATACATCTCATCATAATAATTTAGCTCTATTTTATTTGAGAAGTAGACAATGTTAAAGGAAGTGTAATTTGTCATCCTTCTTGTAATATTTAACTAATAATATCGTGACATCGAAATCAAATAAGAGAATGTACAAAACAAAAACCAAAACACATGAGAGCAAGATTCTATATCTTTTCACAAACTAAAAACTATTTTTTTGTACCTGACTTTTAATTTATCTAACTATATTTTCGAGAGAGATGTTGATTTTTTTTAATTGATAATTTTGGAAACTACTATAGTAAAAAAATTCACTCTTTACTTTCTCACATATGAAGGAAAAATAAAATATATGAGATCCAAATTAAAAGTTACAAATGAGAAAACTGTTTTCCTTTCATTTTCCTTTATAAATGGTCGTTTTATTCTACATTTTAGTTTTGAATGAACTAACCAAAGAAGGCGTTTGTACGGGCGCAGCCATATAAGGAAAATTATGCTTGTTTAGGGAAAAAATTAAGAATATAATTTGGTACTGAGTATGAACAACTTTGGTGAGTTTTTCTCCTGTATAACTGGATATATATGACGAATGGTTGTGAAATCATAGCTACCCGACAACTAACAAAAGCATATCGATGATGTTAAACGGCAAAAATACCCCAAAGCATCCAAGTTTTTCTCCTTGTTCAATGTATCTTCAACTGGATAAAACATATGTCAACATGCAAGTAGCATTATATTAATATAATATAAGTTGTAAAAATGGATGACCTCCCTATGTTTTCAATACCAACTTTACAATAAGTCAAGCTTTAGGTTCAGTTTTTATTTTATTTGCAACTGTCCAAAGTCTTCTTCCAAATTTTGTTTTGTACACAAGTTTCAATACACTAAAAAAAAAACCATTAAATAAAAACCAATTTTAAAGACTAAAAATAATTAATTGTTATAATGATTAAATTAAATATTATTTTAAAAACTAAAAAAATTATTGATTTCTAAATTAGTTTATATTATTGGTTTCTAATTAGATACCAATTTAGAAACTATTTATCAATAATAGAAACTAATTTAGAAATCAATAATTTGTTTAGTCTTTAAAATAGTATCCAATTTAATCATTATAGCAACTAATTATTTTGGTATCTAAAATTGGTTTCTATTCAATGATTTTCTAGTAGTGATATCTTTTAAATATCCAAATTTTTTCAATTTATTATTTATTATACAAAAAATGAAGCTTACTTTACGTGAACCAAATTTTAATAGCTTTGTGTTTATTTCATGTGCATCAACCAATTAAATCAACAACAAGATCCTAAATTTTGTTTTATGATTATCAATTGGGGAACTTGAAAAAGTCTAATTAATTAAGTACATAGATGATAAGATGATTTAAAGTATAGGTAAAAATCAAGAGTTTTCTGTTATATAAGCTTATGATGTAATACTGAATTATAAGTTAATGTTTTCATGTATATGGAAAGTCAAGACACTGCCAAGTGCAAAACACTTTGCGTGGCATGTACTCATAGACAAAGTTGCAACAAAAGTCAGCCTAGGAGGGGTGTTCACTTTAATGACAATCTTTGTAATATGTGCAGTGCCAAACCTGAATCAATATCACACTTGTTCTTTGAGTGTGAGTTTGCACACCAAGTTTGGAGCGGATACGAAAAATGGTTGGGAATTTCTAGTGTAATACATAATAAGTCAAAGGAAGACTTTAACCATTTTGAAACAATATTCTTCAACTCTAGACAAATTTTATTCGGAAAGGGGTGTGGATTGTAGTAGTATAGACCATAAGGAAACAAAGAAACTTGGTTGTTTTCAGAATGAGAATGTGGATGCTCAACGGGTTTTATATGTTGTACAAATGAAGGTATGAGCTTAGATAAGAAAATCACACTTCACTTTCTCATATTGGTACTTAAATCTCAATATTTGTATTTAAATGATGTCTTAGGCGTGAATATCTTAGAATGAACTACCCACACTCTACATGTATTACACAACCTTTAATATCTACATTTGATTATGACTACATGGCTAGAGTTAGGTACTCTATGTAGGTTTGCATGTATATAAAAGAAGGTTGGAGGGAGGAACGTCGGAGGGAGGAGCGTTGGAGGGAAGAGCGCGGGATAAGGTCAGGGCTTGGAGAGGAACATCGAAGGAAGCTGACTTATCAGAGCAATCGGTTTACGTTCTTTTTCTCAAATTTTCCAAGCACACATGGGGAGCGGGATATGCTAAAAAATTTTCAGAGGTGGGCAAGAGTGAAGGAGGTTTTCATATCCCAACGACTTAATAGATGGGGAAGGAGATTTGGATTTGTGAGGTTCTTTGATGTTGGAAATATGACTAGATTGGAAAAAGAACTGGACTGTATCTACATTGGGAATATGAAACTTCATGTAACCATACCAAAGTACAGGAGAGACGAAGTTATCGAGAAGGGTGGGGCGCCTATGGTAGTTAGAGAGGCAAGGAAGAAGCAAGACGGTTTAATCGCGAGGAAGAAAAGTAAGGAAGTATGGAGGGAGAAAAAAGAGAAGGAAGATCGGAGTAGGCAAGCAAATGAGAAGAGGTCCTATGCAGAGGTAGTTAGAACCAAGTCACAAGGCATGTGGAATGGACCAATAGTGAAAACTAAGGAACAAGTCTTCCCGTGGATGAAGAACAGCATGGTGGGCCGTTTGGCTCCCAATACCAACTTTGATGAGATGAATGAAGAAATTGTCAAGGGGGGGATGAGTATGGTTAAAACGAGGTATATGGGGGACAATATGGTGTTGCTGACAACAAAGAATGGAGAACAGATGGAAGACTTACTAAAGGTCAACCACGAGTGGTTTAATAGTGTGTTTGAGGAGGTAAAACCATGGTCTGAACAATTTGTAGTTGATCATAAAATTATTTGGATTAGGTGTTATGGTCTACCACTATCGTTATGGACTAAGGATTGCTTTGTAAAGGTGGTTGGAGAAGTTGCCTCTTTGGTAGCTATTGACGAGGCAACAATGGCATGGGAGAATTTGGAGTATGCGCGGATTCAGGTTCGTGTACTCAGATTATGCAGCGTGAGTTTGTCGAAAGCTTTCCGGATTAATGGGCGTATCTACAATATAAGCATTGAAGAGGAGATGCCAAGTCAAGGGGGGGGGGGGGGGGGGGGGGGGAGAAGGGAGCGAACGAAGAACAACATCTTGGGGAGGGGGTGGGGGGGTTTTTTTTTTGTTGATAAAAATTTTTTTT